>OLNH01000015.1_pt1 | contig 186220 bp, 166 predicted proteins | sample 1643101 | NCBI WGS metagenome assembly OLNH01 (sample SAMEA3136758, study PRJEB25190) | human gut metagenome | biome: human gut; feature: human-associated habitat; material: faeces | place: Austria | collected 2013 | reverse complement strand
ACGTAGGCTTTCGCGAGGGTCAGCTGACCCTCGTGAATCATAGCCGAAGTTAGCGACTAGTTCAAAGTTGCCCTGCCCACGCGAGTCCACCCTGGAAACCGGGCTCTTTCGGCGTCCTTCAGATGACATATCCACGAAATTTGTGAAAGTACTTGCAACATTCCCCCATTTGTACTATGATAGAACCATTGAATTTACAAAAAATCTAATCAAAATTGCTCTGCTGGACCAATTATTGATATATCATGCAATAAAAACATGAAAGTAACCGACAAACACACGAAAAAATCCAAGGCTGAAACAAACAGCCGGATGTGATTATGAAGGGAAAAAAGAAAAATGGGTAAATATTTTGGAACGGATGGCTTCCGTGGAGAAGCCAATGAAAACCTAACTGCAGACCACGCATACAAAATCGGCCGATTCCTGGGCTGGTACTACGGAGAACAGAAACGCAGAAACGGGGATGATACACCGGCACGGATCGTAATCGGAAAAGATACCCGGAGATCCAGCTATATGTTTGAATACACACTGGTAGGTGGTCTGGTAGCTTCCGGGGCAGATGCATACCTGCTTCATGTAACCACAACCCCATCCGTTGCCTATGTGGCAAGAACCGATAATTTTGACTGCGGAATCATGATCTCCGCCAGTCATAACCCATATTATGATAATGGAATCAAACTGATCAATGGAAACGGAGAAAAGATGGATGAAGAGACCATCGCTCTCGTAGAAGACTATCTGGACGGAAAAGTAGAAGTATTTGGTGAAACTTATGAAGAAGTACCATATGCACATAAAGACCGGATCGGATGTACGGTGGACTATGTGGCAGGAAGAAACCGCTATGTCGGTTATCTGATTTCTCTTGGTATGTATTCTTTCAAAGGCATTAAGGTTGGTCTGGACTGTGCCAACGGAAGTTCCTGGAATATCGCGAAAGCCGTATTCGATGCTCTGGGAGCCAAAACCTATGTGATCAACGCCCAGCCGGACGGAACCAACATCAATAACAATGCCGGATCCACCCATATCGAAGGACTGCAGAAATATGTAGTAGATAACGGACTGGATGTAGGATTTGCCTACGACGGAGATGCCGACCGCTGCCTGTGTGTCGATGAAAAAGGCAATCTGGTAGACGGAGATGCCATTCTCTATATTTATGGAAAATACATGAAAGAGAGAGGAAAACTTCTGACCAACACCGTGGTAACTACGGTCATGTCAAACTTCGGTCTTTATAAAGCGTTCGATGAACTGGGTATCGGCTATGCAAAAACTGCGGTAGGCGATAAATATGTATACGAATATATGAACCAGAACGGCTGCCGGATCGGAGGAGAACAGTCCGGTCATATCATTTTTTCAAAATACGCTTCCACCGGAGATGGTATCCTGACCAGTCTGAAGATGATGGAAGTCATGATGGCTAGAAAAGCAAAGATGAGCCAGCTGACCGAAGGTCTGACTATTTATCCGCAGGTTCTGGAAAATGTAAGAGTAGTCGATAAGACAGCTGCCCAGGAAGATCCGGATGTGAAAGCTGCGGTAAAAGCAGTGGAAGAGGCACTGGGAGACACCGGACGTATCCTGGTCCGTGAATCCGGAACAGAACCGTTACTTCGTGTCATGGTGGAAGCCGAGACCGAAGAATGCTGCCGGAAATATGTCGACCAGGTAGTTGGCGTAGTAAAAGCCAAAGGTCATGTAGCGTAAAATAGAACATACTGTTCTGTCGGGTACTTCAGGCAGAATGGTGAGTGTATATGCATAATCGCGAAAACAAGTGCAGTAACACAAACGATCTGAGAGGAGAAATAATAATATGTGTGGAATCGTAGGCTATACCGGAATGCACAGCGCAGCCCCGGTTTTACTGGATGGACTGTCCAAACTGGAATACCGTGGATATGACTCTGCCGGTATCGCAGTCAGAGACGGGGAAAAACAGGCAGAGGTGATCAAAGCCAAAGGCCGCCTGAAAAAACTGATCGAAAAGACCAATGGTGGCGACTCTGTACCGGGAACCTGTGGAATCGGGCATACCCGTTGGGCAACTCACGGAGAACCTTCTGAGAATAATGCACATCCTCATACGAGCGATGATGGCAATGTGGTAGCTGTTCATAACGGTATTATTGAAAACTATCAGGAATTAAAAGACAAACTGATTCGAAATGGCTACACCTTCTATTCAGAAACCGATACGGAAGTGGCTGTCAAACTGGTGGATTATTATTATAAAAAATACGAAGGCACACCGGTAGATGCCCTGACACACGCCATGGTTCGTATCCGTGGCTCTTATGCCCTGGCAATCATGTTCAAGGAGTATCCGGAAGAGATCTATGTGGCGAGAAAAGACAGCCCGATGATCCTTGGGGTGGAAAACGGAGAGTCCTTTATTGCATCTGATGTTCCTGCAATCTTAAAATATACAAGAAATGTTTACTATATCGGTAACCTGGAGATGGCCCGTGTCAGAAAAGGAGAGATTACGTTCTTTAATCTGGATGGCGATGAGGTGGAAAAACAGCCGAAAGTCATTGAATGGGATGCGGAAGCAGCAGAAAAAGCAGGATTTGAGCATTTTATGATCAAAGAGATCCATGAACAGCCGAAAGCTGTAGCAGATACGCTGAATTCTGTTCTGCATGATGGTGTGATCGATCTGAGCGATGTGGGGCTTTCCGAGGAAGAAATCAAAAACATCAGTCAGATCTATATCGTGGCATGCGGATCTGCCTATCATGTAGGTATGGCAGCGCAGTATGTGCTGGAAGATCTTGCAAGAATCCCGGTTCGTGTGGAACTGGCATCTGAATTCCGCTACCGGAAACCACTGTTAGATAAGAATGGTCTTGCTATTATCATCAGTCAGTCAGGGGAAACCGCAGACAGCCTTGCCGCACTTCGGGAAGCAAAATCAAAAGGTGTCCGTACTCTCGGAATCGTCAATGTGATCGGATCTTCCATCGCCAGAGAAGCAGATAATGTCTTCTACACTCTGGCAGGACCGGAAATCTCCGTGGCAACCACAAAGGCCTACAGCACTCAGCTGATCGCTTCTTACCTGCTGGCGATCCAGTTTGCGAAAGTGAGAGAGGAGATCACACAGGAGCAGTATGACAGCCTGATCGCAGAGCTGCAGACGCTTCCGGAGAAGATTCAGAAGATCATCGATGACAAAGAACGACTTCAGTGGTTTGCCTCCAAACAGATCAATGCGAAAGACATTTTCTTTATCGGCCGTGGCATTGATTATGCCATCAGTATGGAAGGCAGTCTGAAGATGAAAGAAATCAGCTACATCCATTCTGAGGCATATGCTGCAGGCGAACTGAAACACGGAACGATTTCCCTGATTGAAGATGGTACACTGGTGATCGGCTGTCTGACCCAGCCGGCACTGTATGAAAAGACCGTCAGCAACATGGTAGAATGTAAGAGCCGTGGCGCTTATCTGATGGGACTGACGACATACGGCAATTATAATATTGAGGATACTGCTGACTTTGTAACGTATATTCCAAAGACAGATCCACATTTTGCAACTTCACTTGCAGTGATACCGCTGCAGCTGATGGGATATTATGTGTCCGTGGCGAAAGGACTTGATGTAGATAAACCGAGAAACCTGGCGAAGAGCGTGACAGTGGAATAGAGATAACGATTCGGAAATATGAAATCATAAAAATGCATTTTGTTTTCAGCAAACAGAGGTTTACATTGAAAACAAGATGCATTTTTATGATTTACAGAAAAGTTTATTCGGTATTTTTTAAAAACGAAAAATACCTATCTAAAACACTTCTTACAAGGCTCATACCCCCGACTTTCCGCCTCTGACCTGCTGATCTCGCTTGCCTTGCTTGGGTCAGTCTGTCCGCAGTTATTTTTATTATGGTACTTGGATCCGGTAGCTGTGATCCATACCATTTCTTCGTTGGAAGTGGAAGAAGTATCTTGTGGAGCCACTGTTACCTGTGGGGTGGCTTCTGCCTGACCGGAAGCACCTGCACTTGCAGCAGAGACTTCCTTATTTCCGGAAGAGGAGTTTTCATTTGCAGTTGCCTTCGAACCTGAAGAACTACTGCCGTTTGATTTGCTCGTCTGCGCCTGTGTTCCCTTATCCTCTTTATCTCCGGGGCTGTAGTCATTGCACGGTTCCTGGTCCCAGGTGATGGTTGTTCCGTCACTGACAGCGACGATCGTGCCCTGTTTATCGGTACGATACACCTGAATATCCATGGATTCCAGCTTGTCCATCACATCTTTATCCGGATGTCCGTACGGGTTATCCTTACCACAGCTGATCACTGCATATTCCGGAACGGTTGCCTGGAGAAAATCCCAGCTGGTAGCCGTGGCAGAACCGTGATGTCCCGGAACCAGTACATCGCAGGAGAGGTCAATGCCGGATTCACACATCGCTTTTTCGCTGGAGCTTTCCGCATCTCCGGTGAAAATAAAGGAATTTTCACCATTTGTCAGTTTGATCGCCACTGAATTCTTATTGCTGTCATCCGGATCAATGGTTGCAGGAGCCAGGATCTGAAAACTTCCGCTTCCGAAAGAAAATTCAGTACCGACTGCAGGATGCTGCATCGGAAGTCCTTTGTCGGCAACTGTCTGGATAAAGGACTGATACAGTTTACTGTCATGTTCATAATCACTGGAAATTACATTTTTTACATCAAAAGCATTTAAACATCCGATCAGTCCTGCCATATGGTCACTGTCATAATGGGAAGAGATCAGATAGTCAATGGTGGTAACATTCTGTTTTTGCAGATAAGAAACCACAAAACTGGAAGTACTCTTATCACCACCGTCATAAATCATGGTCTGCCCATCGGACTGTACCAGGATACTTAATCCCTGTCCCACATCCAGAAAATGAACTTTCATCTCACCGGCTTCTTTTGTCGGCTCCGGTGTAGGAGTTTCTGTCGGTGTAGGAGTTGCGGTTTCTTCCGGTGTGGTCTCCGGTGTGGGAGTGTCTGTCGGAACTTCCGCAGGTGTAATCTCCGGAGTATCCGTTACAACAGCTTCCGGTGTGTCAGAGGCCTCATCAGTAATGGCAATTGTTCTGGACTGCGCTGCACTTTCCGGGGTAAACGGTGTGGCAGCGATAAAGAACAAAAGCGGCACCAGAAGCGGAACCCATCGGGCAACCGCTGCTTTTTTACGAATCAGATTCCAGATAAATGGAAAAAGAGACACTCCGGCAAGAGTAACGCATAAGCCGAACGGAACAGAAGCAGACAGATTTCCAAGTCCGCCAATGATCAGTACGACTGCGAAAATATACCGGAGAATGTAGAAAGTTTTTTTTCGTTTCATCGTAATCCTCCCTTGTGAATCAAGTAATTATTTTTATTATGATATCAACTTCTTATAATACTATAGATGGAAGGAAAGGTCAAAAATTCATTGAAATTACCCTTACCATCCAGTATAATAATAGATTGCACGGTAACTGCGCGCTATTCGCTCAGTTCCATTATTTACGAAAAAAACGATGTGACTGCCTTCTGAAAAACAGGAGCGAAACCGCAGTTGCGAAAGGATGAAAATAAAGATGGAAAATAAAAAAGAAACTCTTACCGCTGCTGAAGAACAGAAACGCCAACAGCAGTTTATTGAAAAAGCCCGCATCTATGTCAGAGAAAAATCAGAAGAACTGGGACGTCCGTTATATGCCTGTACGACTACCTTCGGGTGCCAGATGAATGCCCGCGACTCCGAAAAACTGGATGGTATTCTGGAGGCGGTCGGTTATATCAAGACAGATAAAGAAGACGAAGCAGACTTTGTTATTTACAATACCTGTACAGTCCGTGAGAATGCCAACCAGCGTGTCTATGGCCGTCTGGGATATCTTGGCAGCATGAAAAAGAAGAAGCCACATATGATGATCGCACTGTGTGGCTGTATGATGCAGGAGGCACATGTGGTGGAAAAACTGAAAAAGAGTTACCGGTTTGTGGATCTGATCTTCGGAACCCATAACATCTTCAAGTTCCCGGAACTTCTGTGTTATGCTATGGAATCGGACCGGATGATCATCGATGTCTGGAAAGATACCGATCAGATCGTGGAAGACCTGCCGGTAGATCGAAAATACAAATTCAAATCCGGTGTAAACATTATGTTTGGATGCAACAACTTCTGCAGTTACTGTATCGTACCGTATGTCCGTGGCCGTGAGCGAAGCCGGAATCCGGAAGATATCGTAAGAGAGATCGAACATCTGGTAGCGGACGGTGTGGTGGAAGTCATGCTGCTTGGTCAGAATGTAAATTCCTATGGAAAAAATCTGGAGCATCCGATTACATTTGCACAGTTGTTAAAAGAGATTGAAAAGATTGAAGGGCTGAAGAGGATCCGGTTCATGACCTCTCATCCAAAGGATCTGTCCGATGAACTGATCGAGGTGATGGCTGAGAGTAAAAAGATCTGTCCGCATCTTCATCTGCCTCTGCAGTCAGGCAGCAGCCGGGTGTTAAAAGAGATGAACCGTCGGTATACAAAAGAGTCCTATCTGGAACTGGTTGACCGGATTCGTGAGAAATTGCCGGATATTTCTCTGACGACAGATATTATTGTGGGATTTCCGGGAGAGACAGAAGAAGACTTTCTGGAGACCATGGATGTAGTCGGAAAAGTGGGATATGACAGCGCATTTACCTTTATTTATTCCAAAAGAAGCGGAACACCTGCAGCGGCCAAAGAGGATCAGGTGCCGGAAGAGGTTGTAAAAGATCATTTCGACCGTCTTTTAGCGCAGGTGCAGGAAATTGCACGAGAACGTTCTTCCCGTTTTGAGGGAACGGTACAGGAAGTTCTGGTAGAGAGTGTCAACGATCAGGATGCATCTCTGGTAACCGGACGAATGGGCAATAATCTTCTGGTACATTTCCCGGGGGATGCTTCTATGATTGGCACATTCAAACAGATTCATCTGGACGTATGCAAAGGATTCTACTATATGGGAACGCCAGCAGAATAGAAAATGTTACTGTTCACTCTGACTTTTGCCTCAACATCATAGAATAGTATCAAAACAGAATAGTAATGACATGGAAAAAGTATCATTTCAGTAGTAAAATACTGGCTAAAAGCAGACAGTATTTGGAGAGTACCGTTTAGACATCAGGAGGTAACATAATGGGTAAGAACACGACAAATGATATGACGCAGGGAAACTGCATGCGTTTGCTGGTACAGTTTTTTTTGCCGATCCTGGCAGGAAATCTGTTTCAGCAGCTATACAGCTTTGCAGACTCTATGGTGGTGGGAAAAGGAATTGGCGATACGGCACTTGCGGCGGTTGGAAACACCGGTTCCGTACATTTTCTGATCATCGGTTTCGCAATTGGTCTGACAGGAGGATTGGGAATCTGTATTTCTCAGTCTTTTGGAAGTGGCAATTATGAAAAACTTCGTAAAGAGCTGGCAATGTCTGTCTGGATCTGTCTGGCCGTTGGGATTGTGATCACAGTGGTAAGTCTGGCCTTCATGCGGCAATTATTTACATTTCTCCATACACCGGAAGATCTGATGACGGAAACACTGCAATATTTCGGAACAATTCTTGCGGGAACCACCATTACAATTTTTAATAATTTTGCCATGACACTTCTGCGTTCCGTCGGAAACAGCAGGGTGCCTCTGGTTGCAATGATAATTTCCGCCATTGCTAACGTTCTGATGGATCTGTTATTCGTTTTCCCGTTACACATGGGTGTTTTTGGCGCAGCGTTAGCCACTGTTCTGGCACAGGTTCTGTCTGCCCTTTACTGCTGTTACTACATAGGAAAGGAAAAAAATCTGATCCCGAAAAAAATGGACTGGAAACCACTGGGTGTGATTATCAAAAGACTGACATTGAAAGGTCTGCCGGTTGCCGTTATGAATTCTGTCACCGCAGTGGGTGGAATGGTATTACAGACATTTGTCAACAATATGGGAACAAGCTATGTGGCTGCCTATGCGGCATGCACCAAGATCCTCAGTCTTTTTGAACAGCCGGCAAATACAGTGGGTCTGGCACTTCTTACTTTTGTGGGACAGAATTATGGTGCCGGAAAAAAGGAGCGGATACGTACCGGTATCCGGGAAGGAGTTATCCTGACGATCCTGATAAATATTCCACTGGCTCTGATGTTGCTGTGTATTGCTGAGTTTCTGACTTCTTTCATGTTAAATGATGCGTCGATTATTTCTTACACAAGAGATTTTCTGGCGGTTACAGGCATCTGTCTGTTTCCTCTGGGATGGCTGTTTGTGTTCCGCAACGGGTGTCAGGGCATGGGACATACGTTTGTTCCGATGCTTTCAGGAGTCCTGGAAGTGTCTCTTCGAGTGGTCATGGTAAAGCTGTTGACTCCATATCTGGCTTTTCGTGGTGTTGCTCTGGCAGAAGTATCTGCCTGGATCGGCGCCTGGATCATGTTGATGATCACTTACTGGATCTATCAGGAAAGAACGGATTCTTTTCGGTAAGTCTGAGGAGAACATCCTACCTTGGTGCGAAACTGTCGATTGAAATTTGAAAGGTTATGAAATCCGGTATCGAAAGCAATGTCGGAGATATTGCGATCCGTATTGCGCAGAAGGTCGCATGCTGATCGGATACGTACCTGATTCAGATATTCAATGGCTCCGAGACCGAAATTCTGTTTGAAACAGCTCATAAAGTAACTGTTGCTCATATGAGCGATCTTTGCCAGCTGCTCTATGGTAACAGATTCGGAATGATGTTTCTGTATATAAGTGAGAACAGGCCGAAGTGTTTCGGTTAGCCGGGATTCTGTCGAAGCCGTGTGTTCGGTACAGAGTCCCGGTGTCGATGCCAGCAGATAAAATAAGCGGAGCAGTTCGCTTTTCAGCAACAGATCCGACGTTGCAAGATTATTGTGCGCACACTGCATAATAGTCCGGACCGAATCATGGAGTTCATGATACCCCGGGGTTTCCTGAGATACAGGGACCAGAACTCTTCGTCTGGAAGAAAAGATCGGCAACAGAATATCTGTATAACAACGGTCATCGTAACTTCCCACCAGCATATTCTGATGAAAAACAATGGTATCATAAAAAAAAGAGCTGTGCTCATCCGACATGATAGCATGAAGGACGTTGGGCTGGATCAGAAAGATGTCTCCCGGTTTGGCAGAGATGGTCTGATCCTCGTATTTGAAAAAACCATTTCCAGATTTTATGTAATTTAATTCCATTTCACTGTGCCAGTGCAGCGGTACACTCGTAAAATAATCCGGTATACCGCAGTCATAGTAACTGTATGGAACCTGAATGGATCCGTGTTGGCACTTTTCTTTTATCGCATAAAGATTCATAACATACGCCTCCGTAAAATAAATATCTCCGGCAGAATAATTAAAATCATAGGATAGTATTGCAAAGAATACTGTTTCCGGGAAATATAAAAGAATCAGTTGTAATATATCATATAATGATACGTGTCGCAACGGAAAACAGAGAAGGGTATGATGTTGCAGAATGAAAATCTGTGGCATCAGGAACCCTTTTTTGCTGTGCAAAATAATATAAATTATTTTTTGAGAATGAAATAAAGGATAAAAATAACCAAAAAAAATATATGGATAAGAAGAAACACAAGAACATTATACAAAAATAATAGAATAGTATCAGAAATAAATAGTATATTGTTTGAAACCTAAGAAAATAAATAGTATTCTGGTAAAAGAAGGTAGTTGTTATAGAGAAACGAGACAACATTAGAAAGAAAGAGGGTTTTACAAAATGTCAAAATGGTTAGATGATGCAATTTTTTATGAAATCTATCCGCAGTCATTTAAAGATACTAACGGGGACGGCATCGGAGATTTTCAGGGTATTATCGAAAAATTAGATTATATCAGAGAACTTGGATGTAACGCTTTATGGATCAATCCTTGTTTTCTCTCTCCGTTTGGAGATGCAGGATACGATGTTGCAGATTACTGTCGTGTAGCTCCTCGTTACGGAACAAACGAAGATCTGAAACAGTTATTTGAAGAAGCACATAAAAAAGGAATTCATGTACTGCTGGATTTGGTGCCGGGACATACTTCTATAGAACACCCATGGTTCATCGAATCCATGAAAGCAGATAAGAACCCATATACCGACCGCTATATCTGGACCGATAAAGTATGGGAATCACCGGAGGTCAGCTTCGGCGGCTCTCTGAGAGGTATCTCTGAGCGTGACGGTGCGGTGGCTGTCAACTTCTTCTCCAATCAGCCGGCATTAAACTATGGTTTCTATCAGCCGGATCCGGAGAAACCGTGGCAGCAGTCAATCGACGATGAAGGACCACAGGCAACTATCGCAGCAATGGAAGATGTAATGAGATTCTGGCTGGGTATGGGCTGTGATGGCTTCCGGGTAGATATGGCAGAGTCTCTGGTGAAAAATGATCCGGAGAAAAAAGGGACCATCCGCGTATGGAAACAGATCAGAGAATTCCTTGATAAAGAATTTCCGGATGCAGCAATGGTATCTGAATGGGGTGATCCACAGAGATCTCTGGAGGGAGGATTCCACATGGATTTTCTGCTGGAGTTTGGTACTTCACATTCCAACGATCTGTTCCGCTGCAAAGAGCCGTATTTTTCATCCCGTGCAAAAGGAAATATCTATGATTTCGTAGAATCCTATAAAGAAAACTGTGAAAAGACAGCCGGCAAAGGTCTGATGTGTATGTTTTCAGGAAACCATGATGTAGACCGCCTGGCACGCCATCTTCACGGTGATGAATTGAAAGTGGCTTTTGCATTTATCCTGTCTATGCCAGGTGCGCCATTTATCTATTATGGCGATGAAATCGGTATGCGTTATGTAGAAGGACTGAAATCTGTAGAAGGCGGTTACAACCGTACCGGTTCCCGTTCTCCGATGCAGTGGGATGACAGCACCAACGCAGGCTTCTCCAGTGCACCGGCAAGTGATCTGTATATTGCCATGGATCCGGATAAAGATCGGCCAACAGCAAAGAAAGAGATGGCAGCTCCGGATTCTCTGTATCATGAAGTAAAAAAACTGATCCGGATCCGTCAGAGCCACAAAGCTCTGCAGAGCCGAGGAAAGATCACTTTTGTTTATGCAGAAAAGAATGCATATCCGCTGGCATATATCCGTGAAGCCGGTGATGAGAAGATCCTCGTGATCATCAACGCAGCCGCAGAGGCAAAAACATTTGCATGCGATGCAGAGCCAAAAGAAGCAATCTATAACTTTGGCGCAGCCGCAGAGGCTAAAAATGGAAAAATAACTGTTCCGGCACAGTCAGCAGGATTTTACCGGATCTGAGGAAACATAAGGTAGTTGATAGCTGTTCACAGGGGGCTGAACAGTTATGATAATTATATATGGAGGTGTAACATGAGGGAAAACAAAGTAGTTTACGGACTGATCGGATATGGCGGTATGGGCAGATGGCATACTGAGATTCTTTCTAAAGTTCCGGAAGCTGTAATCGGTGGCATCTATGACATCAAGGAAGAAAAAAGAGAAGAAGCGAAGGCAAAAGGCTTTTCTGTATATGAAACAGAAGAAGCCATGCTGGCAGATCCGGAGATCGATGTGGTTCTGATCGCCACTCCAAATGACTGCCACAAGCCCATCGCCATCCGTGCCATGCATGCAGGAAAAAATGTAATATCGGAAAAACCGGTGACATTATCTTCCGCAGATCTGCTGGAAATGGAAAATGCAGCCAAAGAGACGGGAAAATTACTTACAGTACACCAGAACAGACGGTGGGATGATGATTTCCTGATCATCAAAAAGCTTGTAGAGGAGCAGAAACTGGGTCATGTCTTCCGAATCGAGAGCCGTGTCCATGGTTCAAGAGGAATCCCGGGTGACTGGAGAAAAGAAAAAGTACATGGTGGCGGAATGGTTCTGGACTGGGGTGTACACCTGCTGGACCAGATCTTATATATGTACGGTGACAGAAAGATCGAGACCGTATACGCATCACTTACCAATGTTACCAACCAGGAAGTGGACGATGGATTCACTGCCATCCTGACCTTTGAAGGCGGAACGGAAGTCCTGGTGGAAGTTGGTACCAACAATTATATCTCCCTGCCGAGATGGTATGTACTGGGAGAAGACGGTACCGCAGTGATCCGAGACTGGCAGTTAAACGGTGAGATCATACGTAAGACAGGTATGACGGAAGAGACGGTAGTACCGGTTAAGACAGCAGCCGGTCTGACAAAGACTATGGCACCGAGACGGGAAGATACCATTGTGAAAGAGGACTTACCAAAAGTAGCCGGAGATATTGCAGATTTCCACAGAAATGTAGTTGCAGTGATCCGGGACGGAGCAGAGCCTGAGATCAAACTGTTCCAGGTGATGCGCGTGATGAAGCTGATGGAAGCCATCTTCCGGTCAGCGGAGACAAATCAGGTGATCGAATTTCAGGACCAGGTGTAACCGGGAAGGAACGGAACAATTAAATTATAAGTAGAAACCATAAATAAAAATCAAAAATAAATAAGAGAAAAACAGGAGGAAACAAACATGAAACAGATTAAAATCGGAACCTGCGTGCCGGGTACAAAGGCAGAAGAATGGTTAAAGGGATTTGCAGGAAAAGGCTTCGAAACATTTTCCATCAATTTCCATATGTCACTGGAAGGAACAGATCTTGACAAACTGGCACTGAACACAGAAAAGATTCTTGCAGGTACAGATTCCAAGATCACTACCGTTGGATACTACTGTAACCCGATCCAGTATCCGGAGCACAGAAAGACACTGGAAAAGGTGATCTGCACTGCTGAAAAATTCGGAGCCACCCACGTAAGTACCTTTGCAGGAGCCTGGGAAGGAAAACCGGTAGAATCCGCATTCGAAGAGTTCGGAAAAGTGTTCCGTGAACTGGCAGACCTTGCAGAAGAAAAAGGCGTGAAGCTGGGTATCGAAAACTGCCTGATGGATGGAACCTGGGAACATGCCACCTGCAACATCGGTTTCAACCCGAAAGCCTGGGAAGTGATGTTTGAGGAAGTAAAGAATGACAACTTCGGACTGGAATGGGAGCCGACCCACCAGATGGTACAGCTGATCGACCCTGTGACAGAACTGAGAAAATGGTGCAAAAAGATCGTCCATGTACATGGAAAAGATGCGACTATCGACTGGGATGCAGTAAGACACGGCGGTATCTCCGGAGCAGTTCCGTTCGTATGGCATCGTATGCCGGGATTTGGTGACACAAACTGGAGAGACATCATTTCTATCCTGAGAAGCAACGGATATGAAGACGATATCTGTATCGAGGGATATCACGATCCGGTATACCGGGGAGAACTGGAGATGACCGGACAGCTTCACGCACTGAACTATCTGAAATGGTGCCGAGGCGGAGAATTTACACCAACTCCATGGGAAAAATAACAAAAAAAGTAACTGTTCAGTACCTTCACAGTAGATACTGAACAGTTAACAGAGAAATAGCAGAGACAGAAGAAACAGGAGGGTATTTCTATGAAACTTGGGTTTATCACATCCATCCTTGACAGCTGGACTTATGAAGAAATGATGGATTTTGCGTCTGCGCAGGGATTTGAGTGTGTGGAAGTGGCATGCTGGCCACAGGAAAAAGCAGAAAGAAGATATGCCGGTGTAAGCCATATCGATGCAGAACGGGTCAACCAGGATGATACATATGCAGAGCATATCGTAGAATATGCAAAAAAATCAGGAGTGGAGATCTCGTCATTGGCCTATTATCCAAACGTGATGGCGGCAGATAAAGAGAAAAGCGCAGCCGCTGTGGAGCACCTGAAACAGGTGATCCTTGCAAGTAAGAAATTAGGTGTGGGCATGGTCACCACATTTATCGGAAGGGACCAGACCAAAAATGTACAGGAGAACCTGGAACTGGTAAAAGAGATCTGGCCGCCGATCATAAAACTGGCTGAGGAATGTGACGTGAAGATCGCCATCGAAAACTGCCCGATGCTTTTCGGAGAGGACCAGTGGCCGGGAGGACAGAACCTGATGACAACACCGCCGATCTGGAGAGAAGTATTCCGGATCCTGGACAGTGACCATCTGGGAATCAACTACGATCCATCCCACTTTATCTGGCAGATGATCGACTATATCCGCCCACTTTATGAGTTCAAGGATAAAATTTTCCATGTACACTACAAGGATATCAAGATCTATAAAGACAAACTGGAATCCTGCGGCACCATGGCATATCCGCTGGAATACATGTCACCGAAGATCCCGGGACTTGGAGATGTGGACTGGGGAAAATATGTATCAGCACTGACAGACATCGGATATGACGGTTATACCTGCATTGAGGTCGAGGACAAGGCCTTTGAAGATTCCAAGGAAAAGGTTGAGAATTCTTTGATCCTCAGCAAGAGATATCTGGAACAGTTCGTGATTTGATCGAATAAACTGCGAAGCGGATTGCGAATATCCGCTTGACTATAAAATTTATTGACTACAGGTAACTATTCAGTACCTTCACAGTTACAGGCAAAAATGTATATGAAATCACCTTCGGTGCTGGCATTTTTGCTTGTATGCCTCGGAATTTTGGCGTATTCATGCCAAAACATCTCGCGGGATAGTGACTACTGAATAGTTACTACGGAATAAAAAGGAGATAATACCATGAGAAAATTAAAAGCAGGAATCGTAGGATGCGGAGGAATCGCCAACGGAAAACACCTTCCGGCTATGAAGAAAAGTGGTCTCTATGAGATCGTAGCTTTCTGTGACATCATCAGAGAGCGTGCAGAGAAAGCAAAAAAAGAATATGGTACAGAAGATGCAAAAGTATTTGAAGACTATCAGGAGCTTATCAAAGAGGACCTGGATGTTGTATATGTAACCACACCGAACCGCTCCCATGCTGAGATCTCTATCGCAGCCATGGAAGCAGGAAAAGATGTTATGTGTGAAAAACCGATGGCAAAGAATTATGCAGAAGCACAGAAGATGGTGGAGACTTCAGAGAAAACAGGCAGAATCCTGAACATCGGATACCAGAACCGTTACCGTCCAGACTCCCTGTTTCTGAAGGAGATGTGCAAGGCTGACGAACTGGGAGAGATCTACTTTGCAAAAGCCCATGCACTCAGAAGAAGAGCAGTTCCTACCTGGGGTGTATTCTTAAATGAAGAAGAACAGGGCGGCGGTCCGCTGATCGATATCGGAACCCATGCGCTGGATCTGACTTTATGGATGATGGACAACTATGAAGTAGAGTCTGTAACAGGACAGACCTTCCGCAAACTGGCTGACCAGACCAATCAGGGAAATGACTTTGGAGACTGGGATCCGAAGGAATTCAGTGTAGAAGATTCCGCTTTCGGATTCATCCGTATGAAAAACGGTGCAGTGATCGAGCTGGAAGCAGCCTGGGCACTGAACACACTGGAAGTTGATGAGGCCAAGACAAGTCTGTGCGGAACAAAAGCCGGAGCAGATATGAAAGACGGCCTGCGGATCAACTACATCCACCACAATAAACAGGTAGTAGAGAAACCGGCATTATCCGGCGAAGGAGTAGCATTCTTCTCAGGAGAAGAGAAAGAAGCACCGGACTATGAGCAGGAACTGTTCTACCACATCGTTGCTGACGGAGCAGAACAGATCGTAAAACCTGCGCAGGCTGCAGTTGTCACCCGTGTACTGGAAGCAATCTATGAGTCTGCAAAGAGCGGTAAGACAATTTATTTTGATTAAAAGAGTTTTTTGGAAGCTATATTCAATAAACAGAGGGTCAGTCATGATGGACTGGCCCTTTTCAAATGCCTGTTTCCTGGATAAATCGTAAAATTTCGAAAATGGTCGGTGAAGCAATCTTGAAAGTTAATTATCAAAATGCTAATATAGTACGGAGTGTCATGTATTATCCCTGTAAATAACAGTAAAATCATGGAAAATGATTTACAGGAAGATGAACGTGGAAGAGAATGATACAATGGATTAGAAAGAGGTATTTTATAATTTGAACTCAAAAATATCAACAAATGTATTTGAAGAGGCCGGAATAACGCCGGAAACCCTTATAAAACTGGGACTTCCGCAAGACAGTAGGTCATTATCACCGATGATGGTCCATTACTGTCAGACAAAATGTGCGTATAAAGATTCGATTCTTTTTTATCGTCTTGGGGACTTTTATGAAATGTTTTTTGAGGATGCGAAAACTGTCTCCCGTGAACTGGAACTTACACTTACCGGCAAAGACTGTGGTCTTTCTGAGCGGGCTCCGATGTGCGGGATTCCGTATCACGCAGCAGAAACATATATCAATCGTCTGATCGATAAAGGGTATAAAGTAGCCATCTGCGAACAGGTAGAGGATCCGAAAACGGCAAAGGGAATCGTAAAAAGAGAAGTGACCCGTGTTGTGACACCGGGAACGAATCTTAATATGCAGGAACTGGATGAAGGAAAGAATAATTATCTGATGGCCATCGTATGTGTGGGAGATCATTTTGGGGTATCCACTGCAGATATCACAACCGGTGACTGCTATGTGACAGAGATTGATGAGGAGCGGAAACTCTGGGATGAGATCAATAAGTTCCTTCCGGCAGAGATCATCTGTAATGATGCTTTTCTGGTCTCCGGTGTGGATGTGGACGACCTGAGGAACCGTCTGCATATCTCTGTGTTTGCACTGGAATCCTGGTATTTTGGAGATGATCTGTGTAAGCAGACATTACTGGAGCATTTTAAGATTTCCTCTCTTGAGGGGCTGGGACTGGCTGATTATGACAGCGGTGTGATCGCAGCCGGTTCCCTGTTCCGGTATCTTCTGGATACCCAGAAAAATACCATGGAGCATATGAATAAAATTATCCCGTATACTACAGAACGCTATATGGTTATCGACAGTTCTTCAAGAAGAAATCTGGAACTGGTGGAGACCCTGCGGGAAAAACAGAAACGCGGCTCCCTTTTGTGGGTGCTGGATAAGACGAAAACTGCCATGGGAGCCCGTATGCTGCGAAGCTTTGTGGAACAGCCATTGATCGATGCAGATGCGATCAACGAACGACTGGATGCGGTAACGGAACTGAACATGCAGGCGATGCTTCGCGAGGAAATCCGGGAATACCTGAATCCGGTATACGACCTGGAACGTCTGGTCAGTCGGATCAGTTATCGTTCTGCGAACCCGAGAGATCTGCTGGCATTTAAAATGTCTCTGGAAATGATTCCTCATATTAAGAATCTGCTGGCGAACTTTACCAGTCCGCTGCTGGTACGCATTAACGAACAGATGGATGGCCTTGAAGATCTGTATACACTGTTAGAAGCCTCCATTACGGAAGATCCACCACTGGCAGTCAAAGAAGGCGGGATCATCCGGGAAGGCTATAATGAACAGGTAGATACCTATCGGAATTCCAAAACCCAGGGAAAATCCTGGCTGGCACAGCTGGAAGCAGAAGAGAAAGAAAAAACCGGTATCCGGAATCTGAAGATCAAATATAATAAAGTATTTGGCTATTATCTTGAAGTGACGAACAGTTTTAAAAATCTGGTGCCGGAATACTATACAAGAAAACAGACGTTGACCAATGCCGAGCGCTATATCACACCGAAGCTAAAAGAACTGGAAGATATGATCCTCGGTGCGGAAGATAAATTATTTGCCCTGGAATACGATCTGTTCTGTCAGGTGAGAGAAGAACTGGCTGCACAGATTCCGCGAATCCAGGAGACAGCGAAAGCCATCGCGCAGCTGGATGTCTATGCATCGTTATCTGTGGTCGCCCAGCGCAATAACTATGTACGCCCAACGGTCAATACAAAAGGTGTGATCGACATCAAAAATGGCCGCCACCCGGTTGTTGAAAAGATGATCAACAACGATATGTTTATTGCAAATGATACCTATCTGGACAACGGCAGCAAGCGTGTCTCCGTGATCACCGGACCGAACATGGCAGGAAAATCCACTTATATGCGGCAGACTGCCCTGATCGTTTTGATGGCGCAGATTGGTTCTTTTGTTCCGGCAGAAAAGGCAAAGATTGGTGTGGTAGACCGGATTTTCACCCGTGTCGGAGCTTCGGACGACCTGGCCAGCGGACAGAGTACGTTCATGGTGGAGATGACAGAGGTGGCCAATATTCTTCGCAATGCGACTGCGAAAAGTCTGTTGATCCTGGATGAAATTGGCCGTGGAACCAGTACCTTTGACGGACTATCCATTGCCTGGGCAGTTATCGAACACATCAGTAATACAAAACTTCTGGGGGCAAAGACTCTGTTTGCTACCCACTATCACGAACTGACAGAGCTGGAAGGAAAGATTCCGGGCGTTAATAATTACTGTATCGCGGTGAAAGAACGGGGCGATGATATCGTATTTTTACGAAAAATCGTAAAAGGTGGTGCCGATAAAAGTTATGGTATCCAGGTGGCAAAGATTGCAGGTGTTCCGGATAGTGTTCTGGATCGTGCAAAAGAACTGGTGGATGAACTGGTACATACGGATATTACCAGTACATTTAAAGATCTGGCAGAGAATTCCAGAAAGACAAAACCGAAAGCCGTACATTATGATGAAGTGGATCTGGAACAGATTTCCCTGTTTGATACGGTACAGGATCAGGATATCATAGAGGAACTAAAAAATCTGGATATTACGATGCTGACACCGATGGATGCGATGAATACGTTATATCGGTTACAGAATAAATTAAAAAATCGATGGTAAACGAAATATAGCAGATGTTATAGCTTAGGAAGGAAATAGATCGATGAAACGACAGATTTCAGTCTTGGATCAGAGTACAATTGATAAGATTGCAGCAGGAGAGGTGGTGGAGCGCCCTTCTTCGGTTGTAAAAGAACTGGTGGAAAATGCCATTGATGCGGGAGCCAGTGCGATTACTGTGGAGATCAAGGAAGGCGGTACCACATTTATCCGTATCACCGATAACGGTGCAGGTATTGAAAAAGAACAGGTTCCGCTGGCATTCCTTCGTCATGCGACCAGCAAGATCCGTAAAGTGGAAGATCTTTCGTTGATTTCTTCTCTTGGATTTCGTGGCGAGGCGCTGTCGAGTATTGCTGCTGTTTCCCGTGTGGAACTGATCACAAAACCTCATGAACAGCTGATCGGAGTCCGTTATCAGATTGAGGGTGGTATGGAAAAGGGGATGGAAGAGATCGGCGCGCCGGACGGAACAACCTTCCTGATACGGGATCTGTTTTATAATACGCCTGCAAGGGCAAAATTCTTAAAGACACCGACTACAGAAGCCGGTTATATCAGTAGTTTTATCGAGCAGCTGGCACTGTCGCATCCGCATATTTCTTTCAAATATATGCAAAACGGTCAGACGAAACTGCATACTTCCGGAAACAATAATCTGAAAGAAGCGATTTATCAGATCTACGGGAGAGAGATTACCAGGGAACTGATTGAGATCCATACAAAAGACCGGGAAGAGACGATCCGAATTGATGGATTTATCGGGAAACCGGTAATTTCCAGGGGAAACCGTAATTTTGAAAATTATTATGTCAATGGACGATATGTAAAAAGTAAGATCGTGACAAAAGCAGTGGAAGATGCTTATCATACGTTTATGATGCAGCATAAATATCCCTTTACCTGTCTTCATATTCAGATCAAAGGTTCTAATGTGGATGTCAATGTGCATCCGACCAAGATGGAAGTACGTTTTTCCGATCAGGAAGTGGTCTACCGGCAGATTTATCAGGCAATCTTACAGGGATTACAGCACAAAGAACTGATTCCGCAGGTGACGATCGGAAAAGACCGTCCTGCGGGCCGCCCGGTCAGCCAGGATAAAGCACCGGAGCCTTTTGAGGTACAGCGCCGGCAGATCGAACAGCCGAGCGGTTACCGGATGCAGCAGAAAGTGAAGCCGGAAGAGTTGAAAAATCCTGCGGGAACGGTTACCCCAATGGCTGGTAGGACAGTAGCAGCGGCAGCTTCCGGTGAAGAAGTTCACAAAGGATCGGTTGTAATGGAGCAGGGAACGGGATGTTACGGAGAAAAGCGTGAGACTGGATACCGTCATGAGAACCCGGCGAAGCAGAATCCGAATTTGCAGGCAGGACAAGTCGTTTCAGACAGAAGAGACAATGTAGCTGCTCCGGTTGTTCAGAAGGCTGAACAGATGGATCTTTTCGACGGAAAACTGCTAAGTCCGGAAGCGAAAAAGCATCACAAGATCATCGGTCAGGTTTTTGATACGTACTGGCTGGTACAGATGGAAGATAAACTGTATATCATTGACCAGCATGCGGCTCACGAAAAAGTGTTGTATGAACGAATCATAAAAGAGATGAAAGAACGGAATGTAAGTTCACAGATCGTCAGCCCGCCGATCATCATTTCTCTGAATCTGGAAGAACAGGAGAAAATGAAAAAGTATCAGAATATTTTTAAAACCCTTGGGTTTGAGATTGAATCCTTTGGAGGAAGGGAATACAGTATCCGGGCAGTGCCGCAGAATCTGTTCGGAATGACAGAACAGGGATTTTTTATTGAAGTACTGGATCATCTGGAGGAGGATCCATCCTCAAAAACGCTGGATGTCCTTTCGGATCGGATGGCGACCATGGCGTGTAAAGCAGCGGTGAAGGGAAATCAGAAGTTATCGCTTCGGGAGACAGAAGCACTGATCGATGAACTGTTGCAGTTGGAGAATCCGTATAACTGTCCCCATGGCCGACCGACCATTATTTCCATGACCAAATACGAACTGGAAAAGAAATTTAAGCGGATTGTGTAGGTGAACAGAGTGAAGAAACCTTTGATTATATTAACAGGTCCTACCGCAGTAGGAAAAACGAGCCTTTCCATTGCGTTGGCAAAAGCAGTGAACGGGGAAATTATCTCCGCGGATTCCATGCAGGTCTATCGTCATATGGATATCGGTTCCGCAAAGATTCGGCCGGAGGAGATGCAGGGAGTACCCCATCATCTGGTGGACTGTCTGGAGCCGGATGAAGAATTTAATGTGGTACGGTTTCAACAGATGGCAAAAGAAGCAATGGAAGGAATCTATGCCCGCGGGGGGATCCCTGTACTGGTAGGAGGTACCGGATTCTATATTCAGGCAGTAACCGGGGACATTGATTTTACCGTGCATGGAGAGGATACGACGTATCGGCAGATGTTAGAAGAAAAAGCAAAGACTGAGGGAGCGCAGGTGCTTCATGAGATGCTTGCTGCTGTGGATCCTGCATCTGCGGCGGCGATCCATGCAAACAATGTTAAACGGGTGATCCGTGCACTGGAATATTACCGGCAGACGGGAAAGCCGATTTCTCAGCATAATGAGGAACAGCGCCAGAAAGAATCCCCCTACAATCTGGCGTATTTTGTGTTAAATGATGAAAGAACCCATCTGTATGAACGAATCGATGCCAGAATTGACCAGATGCTTGCCGATGGATTGATCGATGAAGTGAAAAGACTGAAAAAAATGGGCTATCATAAAGGAATGGTGTCCATGCAGGGACTGGGATATAAAGAAATTCTTTCTTATCTGGATGGTACCTGGTCGCTGGAAGAAGCGATTTATGTATTAAAACGGGATACCAGACATTTTGCCAAGCGGCAGATCACCTGGTTTAAGAGAGAACGTCAGGTGGAATGGTTTGACAAGCAGGATTTTGGGTATGATGCACAGGTGATTCTGGATGCCATGCTTGCTTCATTAAGAGAGAAAAAAATAATCAGGTGAGCGTGGAAAATTTCAAATAAATTATAAGATATGCATGAAAGGAAAAACAGAAAATTATGGATACGGCAATAACAAAAGAAATGTACAAAGAAATGGGAATTGATGGGAAAGTCTATTCTTTCGGACAGGAAATTGCTGAGAGTCTGAAACAACGATTTGAGGAGATCGATCGTGTGGCAGAGTATAATCAGTTGAAGGTGGTTCATGCCATGCAGCAGTGTCGTGCCAGTGAAGCCTGCCTGTATGCTTCCAGCGGTTACGGATATAACGATGTGGGAAGAGATACCCTCGAGGAGATTTACGCGGCTACATTTCATACAGAATCCGCTCTGGTACGTCCACAGATTGCCTGCGGAACCCATGCGCTTGCTGTTGCACTGGCAGGTAACCTGCGTCCGGGAGATGAACTTCTCTCTCCGGTAGGAAAGCCATATGATACTTTGGAAGAAGTGATCGGTATCCGGCCATCAAACGGTTCTCTGGCGGAATACGGGGTTTCCTATCGGCAGGTGGATCTGCTGGAAGATGGTTCTTTTGATTTTGAAAATATCAAAAAAGCAATCAATGAGAAAACAAAACTGGTAACTATCCAGCGTTCCAAGGGGTACCAGACCAGACCTACACTTTCTGTAGCAAGGATCGGACAGCTGATTGATTTTATAAAAGAGATCAAACAGGATGTGATCTGCATGGTGGATAACTGTTATGGTGAGTTTGTAGAAACGATAGAGCCTACAGATGTAGGAGCAGATCTGATAGTAGGTTCTCTGATCAAGAATCCAGGTGGCGGACTGGCTCCGATCGGTGGTTATATTGCAGGAAAGAAAGAATATGTAGACAACGCAGCATACCGCCTGACTTCTCCGGGACTCGGAAAAGAAGTTGGGGCAACACTGGGCGTAAATCAGTCTTTCTATCAGGGATTTTTCCTTGCACCAACAGTTACGGCAGCGGCTCTGAAAGGTGCGATTTTTGCAGCCAACGTGTATGAACGTCTTGGCTTTGCAGTAGTCCCGAACAGTACGGAGAGCCGCCACGATATCATTCAGGCAGTCACCTTCGGAGCACCGGAAAAAGTAATTGCTTTTTGTAAAGGCATCCAGGCAGCAGCGCCGATCGACAGCTATGTGGATCCTGAACCCTGGGCGATGCCGGGATATGACAGCGATGTGATCATGGCAGCAGGTGCATTCGTACAGGGTTCTTCTATTGAACTGAGTGCGGACGGACCGATCAAGCCTCCGTATGCGGTATATTTTCAGGGCGGACTGACCTGGCAGCATGCAAAACTTGGTATTATGATGAGCTTGCAGAAACTATATGAAAAAGGACTGGTAGAACTTCCATGAAAAGAGTTGTGATCATAGGCGGTGGGGCTTCCGGAATGATGGCAGCGATCCAGGCCGCCCGGGCGGGAGCCGCGGTTACGCTTTTAGAACACAATGAGAAACCCGGGAAAAAGATTCTTGCAACAGGAAACGGACGATGTAATCTGACAAATCTTGTACAGGAACCTTCCCGATATCGGAGCAGCCAGCCGGATTTCCCATGGAAAATCATTACACAGTATCCATTAGAAGATACACTGGCATTCTTTTCGGAACTTGGAATCTATATAAAAGACCGGGGTGGCTGGGTATATCCGTACAGCGATCAGGCAGCAGGTGTTGCACAGGTTCTTGAGATGGAAGCAAGACATCAGAAAGTGAAGATAAAAACTACGGAAGAGGTGACAGATATTCTCCGAGAAGATGACCGGTATCTGGTGAAGACAGCTACCTGGAAGTATCCCTGTGACAGCGTGATCGTAGCCTGCGGAAGTCCGGCGTCAAATGTAGAGGGGAGCAGTGCAACAGGTTATGCACTGGCCGAAAAACTGGGACACGCAATAGTGAAACCGTTACCGTCGTTGTGTGGAATCCGTGGAAAAGACAATTATTATCCGAAATGGGCAGGAAGCCGGATGGATGGCCGCATCATTTTGGAAGTGAACGGAAAAATCATCGGACAGGAACAGGGAGAGATTTTATTTACGGAATATGGAATATCCGGAATCAGTGTTTTCCAGCTGAGCCGTTATGCAGTGCGTGAGGCTGCGGAAGGAAAAACAGCTGTTTATCATCTGGATCTGATGCCAAAGCTGACAAAAGAAGAACTCGTACAATATCTGGCAGACAGACAACGGCAGAATGGCACTTATAAGAATCCACAGGAATTACTGATCGGACTGCTTCCGAAGAAGATAATAGATGTTCTGGTAAAGAAAACTTATGAACCGGAAAAGATCGCAGAGAAATTAAAAGACTGGCAGATATCGGTAAAAGGAGCATACGCACTGCGACAGGCACAGATCTGTTCCGGAGGTGTGGATCCGGAAGAACTGACGGATCACTTAGAATCCCGTCTCTATCCGGGAGTTTATTTTGCAGGAGAAGTGATCGATGTGGATGGTCCATGTGGTGGGTATAATCTACAGTGGGCATGGTCGAGCGGAGCAGTGGCCGGAAAAGCTGCGGCCAGGGAAGGGAAAATATTATGATTCGTATTTCACAGTTAAAATTGCCGGTGGATCATACTCCGGATGCACTGGAAAAGAAAATCTGTCAGCAGTTAAAGATAAAAAAAGAAGAGATTTCTTCCTGGAAGATTGTACGCCGATCCCTGGATGCACGGAAAAAGCCGGATTTGAAATTTGTTTATGTGGTTGATGTGGATACCCCCAAGGAACGGAAAATCCTTCATCGCATGCAAAAGGTTAACGATAAAAATATTATGTTAACAAACAAAACGGAATATCAATTTCCTGCAGGAGGAACTGAGAAACTAAAACAGCCGCCGGTTGTCATCGGAAGTGGTCCGGCAGGATTGTTTTGCGCATGGGCACTCGCAAAAGCAGGACTTCGACCGGTTGTTTATGAGCGTGGAGAGAAAGCATCAGAACGAAAGAAAACGGTTGATCAGTACTGGAAAGACGGTATTCTGGACCCGAACAGCAATGTGCAGTTCGGTGAAGGGGGCGCCGGTACATTTTCGGATGGCAAATTGAATACTCTGGTAAAGGATCCGGTGGGAAGACATAGAAAAGTATTGGAGATTTTTGTTCAGGGAGGCGCACCGGACCACATTTTATATGAACAGAAACCCCATCTTGGTACGGATCAGCTGATTGGTATCGTCACATCGTTGCGGGAACAGATTGAACAGATGGGTGGGAGATTCTGTTTTACAAAACAGGTAACAGATCTGGATATCTGCGATGGAAAGATCTGTCGGATCCAGCTGAACCGGAATGAGTGGATAGAAGCACAGGTCTGTATTGCGGCTGTTGGACACAGTGCCAGAGATACCTTTTCTATGTTAAAAAGACATGGGATCTATATGGAAGCAAAATCGTTTGCGGTAGGTGTGCGTATCGAACATCCGCAGAAGATGATCAATCTGAGCCAATATGGACAACCGAAGGTAAAAGAACTTGGTGCTGCCAGCTATAAACTGACACATCAGCTGGAAAACGGAAGAGGAATCTATTCGTTCTGCATGTGCCCGGGTGGTTATGTAGTGGATGCTTCTTCTGAAAAAGGTTATCTTGCGGTCAACGGTATGAGTTATCAGGCACGGGACAGCCGGAATGCAAACAGTGCTATGATCGTAACGGTTTCACCGCAGGATTATGTGACGTATGGAATGGAGTATCTGCAGCGGATGGGGGAGGATGCTCTTGCGGCTGAACTGGATCAGAATCCACTGGCAGGAATATTCTTTCAGCGGTATCTGGAGCAGAAAGCTTATCAGCTTCATGAAGGCAGGATTCCCGTACAGACCTATGGTGATTTTCATGAAAGAAAAGAGACAAAAGCTTTTGGTGAAGTTGAACCATGCATCCGTGGAAGATATGCTATGAGTAATCTGCGGGAGATCTTCCCGGATTTTCTGGCAGAATCGCTGGATCTTGGAATCGCTGCCTGTGGAAGAAAGATTCATGGATTTGACCGACCGGATGCAATCCTTTCCGGTGTGGAGAGCAGAACCTCTTCTCCGGTCCGGATCTCTCGAAACGAGCAGATGGAAAGTAATGTCCGGGGGTTTTATCCCTGTGGAGAAGGTGCCGGCTATGCCGGTGGGATTACTTCAGCTGCAATGGACGGTCTGCGGGTGGCCGAGGCTGTCTGTAAAAAATATTGCTTATAAATCAGGAATCTTGAATTCACAGAAAATTTATGATAAGATAAATCAAAGTCTGGCAAACAGACTTTCGCTCTCAGCCTGAAGAGATCCTGGCAAGGAGAGCTATTTATGAAATATTCACAACGTATTCAGGAACTTCCGCCGGACGAACGCCCATATGAAAAATGTCTTCATTCCGGACCGGAGAAGCTGACAGACAGCGAACTTCTGGCTGTTGTTCTACGATCCGGTACCCGTGGAAGCTCCTCTGTACAACTGGCCGATGAGGTTTTGCATCTTGGACAAAATGAACAGGGTCTGCTTGGAATCTATCATCTTTCCATGGAAGATCTGATGCAGATTCGGGGAATCGGCCAGGTAAAAGCCGTACAGATCAAATGTATTGGAGAACTATCCAAGCGGATTGCAACCAGAGAAGCCGGAAAACTTCTGGATTTTCACAGTCCGGACACAATTGCAGCGTATTATATGGAACGGATGCGGCACGAAGAGCAGGAGCAGATGATTTGTACGATGTTAAATACAAAAAATCAGTTTTTAGGTGACGAAGTGATCTCGAGAGGAACAGTTAATTCTTCTCTGGTATCGCCAAGAGATCTCATCCTTGCGGCCTTTCGTCACCGGGCTGTCTATATGATCCTGGTGCATAATCATCCCAGCGGTAATCCGGAACCAAGCAAAGACGATCTTCTTTTTACAAAAAGAGTATGGGAAGCCGGAGCACTGGTAGATATTCCACTTCTGGATCATATTGTGATAGGGGATCAGCAGTATTTCAGCTTTCGACAGGAGGGGTTGCTTTCCTGACAGAGATATTGCCGGAATATAGCGGTTCGGTGAAAGCGGTGAACCGTTATGTTGGGATATGCAAAACAGAAGGGATATGCATTTATGTTTAAAAACCATGTATATGGAATTGACCTGGGCAGTAATATGATCAAGATTTACTCTCAGAACAGTAATGAAATCTTAAAAGAGAAAAATATGATTGCCATTCGCAACAAAGATACTGTACTTGCCGTTGGAGATGAAGCATATGAAATATACGAAAAGAATCCGACAAATGTAAAGGTATCTTCTCCGATGCTCAATGGTATGATCGCAAACATCAGTCACCTGGAGATCATGCTTCAACTGCTGCTGGACAAGACCGGACGCAGCGTTGGGCGGCACCCGGTGATTTATTTTGCTGTTCCGGTAGATATGACAGAGATAGAAAAGCGTGCATATTACAGTATCGCCCATACCGGACAGCTCAGACAAAGTAAGGTACTTCTGGTGGAACGTCCGATTGCAGATGCACTGGCACTTGGCATTCCGATCATGCGTACCAAGGGATCCATGATCGTAAACATTGGAGCAGCTACAACAGAGATTTCTGTTATTGCAGATACCCGTGTGATCATCAGTAAGGTGATACCCGTAGGCGGTGACCGTCTGACACAGGATATCCTAACAACGATCCGCAGAAAGCTTAATTTTTCTATCAGTGAACGTACAGCCGGAAGATTGAAAGTATCTCTTGCAAATCTGGAACAAGATACGAAGGATGCGAGAAAAATCATCGGTATTGACTGTGTGAGCGGTTTGCCAAGAGAACGCGTGATTACTTCTCCGGCAGTAAATGAGGCGATCACTCCGGCGATTTGTGAGATCATCACAGAGATTCGGGCTTTTCTGGAGCGTATTCCACCGCAGATACATAAAGTGATCTTATCAGAAGGGATCTATCTTACCGGTGGCAGTACACATCTGCCATATATTGACAGGGTTCTGTCCAGGCAGATCGGCTGCCCGATCCTGCTGTCACATTATTATGAACTGTGTACGATCTATGGGCTGAAAGAAATTATCACCCACGATGCACTTCATCACTGGGCTTTCACTCCCAAAAAACAGAAATAAGGAGCTGTCATGAAAAAAAAGAACCAATATAAAATGAAAACAAAACATCTGATAACTATGATGACAATCCTGTGTCTCGGACTGATCGTCCTGTCTCTTTCAACCAGTTTTTCTTTTGCACCGGTGCGTAATGTCCTGGGTTATGTGATTGTTCCTTTTCAGAATGGGATTAATGAAGTGGGAAACTGGATGACGGATCAGAAAAACGGATTCCAGAGTATGAAAAAGCTGTCTGCGGAGAATGAAAAACTTCAGAAACAGGTGGATGAACTTCAGGCTAAAAACACCACACTGTCTCAGGACCAGGAAGAACTGGATCGTCTGAGAACATTGTATAACTTGGACACAGACTATTCGGAGTTTGAGAAAGTCGCTGCGCAGGTGATCGGAAAAGATACCGGTAACTGGTACAGCACGCTCCTGATCAACCGGGGAAGTTCAGATGGTATTGCGGTAGATATGAATGTTATCGCGGATGGTGGTCTGGTAGGAATCGTTACGGAAACCGGGGCACATTGGGCTACGGTTCGTTCGATCATTGATGACAGCAGTAATGTCAGCGCAACTGTCACATCCATTTCTCAGAACTGTATGGTAACGGGAGATCTGCAGATGATGGACGACGGTAAGATCCGTTTTATTCAGCTGACAGATAAAGAGGATCAGGTACAGGAGGGAGATAAAATCGTAACCTCTTCTGTCAGTAACAAATTTTTAAAAGGAATTCTGATCGGTTATATCAGTGAGGTTTCTACAGACGCCAATAAACTGACCAAAAGCGGTACGATCATTCCGGCAGTGGATTTTAATGATATTCAGGAAGTCCTGGTTATCAAGGAACTGAAGCAGCAGAAGACAGAGGATGTGACTTCGGAGGAATCACAGACACCAGATGACAGCACAACTCCGACACCGGATCCGACGCAGGATGCACAGGAGGATGAGAAACAATGAGAAGAAAGCTGATTCTGGCGGTATTGATTCTGCTGGCATTTGTCTTACAGGGAACCGTGTTCCAGACACTGTCCATCGCTTCCATCGTTCCCAATCTGCTTTTGATCCTCACAGTATCGTTTGGATTTATGAGAGGAAAAAAGGAAGGAATGTTCGTAGGATTTTTCTGCGGTCTCCTGATTGATATTTTTTATGGAAGTATGATTGGCTTTTATGCCCTTATTTACATGTATATTGGATTTTGCAATGGCTTTCTGTATAAAATCTTTTTTGATGAAGATGTAAAAGTGCCAATGGTACTGGTTGCCGGCAGTGATATCGCATATGGAGTACTTGTATACGGATTGCAGTTTATGCTCCGTGGTCGGCTGGATTTTTTCAGCTATCTGCAGCATATTATTCTTCCGGAGATGGTATATACAGTACTGCTTACAGCAGTTTTATACCGACCGCTCTATCGATTAAACCGCTGGCTTACGGAAAATGAATGGGAGGGACCCAAGTTACCTTGATGAGACGACCAAAAAAAAGACATAAAAAATTTATTATTCCACGGACTACAGTGCTGATTTTTATTTTCGCAGCTCTGAGTATGGTATTGATTCACCGCCTGTTTTCTCTGCAGATCATCCATGGACAGGAATATGCGGACAATTTCAGTATTATGACGACAAAAACGAGAACACTGAAAAGCACCCGAGGAAATATCTACGATCGAAACGGTCAGGTGCTTGCTTCCAACGAACTGTCCTATTCGATCACACTGGAAGACAGTGGTGACTATGCAAATAATACAGAAAAAAACCGCAGCCTGAATGGAGAAATCTACAAGATTATCCAGATTATCGAAAGCAACGGAGATGCTATCAGCAGTGATTTCCGTATTAGTGTCGACAGTTCCGGAAACTACAGTTATGATGTGGAGGGTACAACACTGTCACGTTTTAAAGCGGATGTGTATGGACACAGTTATATTGACGATCTGACAACAGAGGAGGCAAATGCTTCCGCTCAGCAGATGGTAGAAGATATGCTGAAACGATATGAAATTCCATATGATCACAGTGACTATAAGGCTTCGGAACTGAAAAAAGCGCAGGAAGCCGGTCTTCCGGAGCAGCTGACAAAAGAAGAAACATTGAAGATTATATCGGTAAGATATGCACTTTCCACAACCAGTTTCCGAAAATATATTCCGGTAACGATCGCAACCGATGTTTCTGAAAATACGGTAGCTGCGATCCAGGAAAACAAGAGTCTGCTGGAAGGTGTGGATGTGCAGGAAGATTCCGTGCGTGTCTATACCGATAGTATTTATTTTGCACCGCTTCTTGGATATACCGGAAAGATTTCTTCGGACGAACTTGCAGATCTGCGGACAGAGAATCCGGATGCAGGTTACAGCACTACTTCTATTGTAGGAAAATCCGGTCTGGAGAAGGTTATGGAGTCGACGCTTCAGGGAAAAGACGGATCGGAAAAAGTATATGTAGATTATTACGGAAAAGTGTTACAGATCGGTGAAGATTCCAAAGAAGATCCGGTACAGGGCAATAATGTATATCTTACTATCGATAAAGATCTGCAGATTGCCTGCTACAAGGTGCTTGAACAGAAGATTGCCGGTGTGCTGGTAGCCAATATCCAGAACATCAAGACTTTCAAAGCAGATGAAAATACCGATGCATCCACGATCCCGATCCCAATCTATGATGTGTATTATGCGCTGTTAAATAATTCCGTAATCGATATCGATCATTTTACGGCAGCAGATGCCTCTGAGACTGAGCAGAAGATTGCGGCAGCATTGGAACGGAAGCAGGAAGAAATCTTCCGGAAAGTGGACGAACAGCTGACCGGAAGTGATACAAAACCATATAAGGACCTCAGCGAGGAGATGAAGGGATATGTCAGCTATATTGTCAATGATCTGCTGATGGACAAAACAGGTATTCTTTCTGAGACATCCATCGATAAGAATGATGAGATGTACAAGGCATGGACGAAAGATGAGACAATTTCTCTTCAGGAATATCTTACCTATGCGGCAAGCCAGAACTGGATCGATATTTCCAAGTTTTCAGATAAAAACACATATCTGGATTCCACAGAAGTATACCAGGAACTATCTGCATATATTTCAGATTATTTGTCTACTGATCAGGACTTCAGTAAGATGTTATACAAATATCTGCTTCTGGACGATGAAATTACAGGAAAGCAGCTGTGTACAGTACTGTATGAACAGGGAGTCCTTTCCACCGATGATGAGGACTATCAGAACTTCAAAGCCGGAAATCTTTCTGCGATGGATCTGATGCTTCATAAGATCAGTTCTCTGGAAATCACACCGGCGCAGCTGGCACTGGATCCTTGTTCCGGTTCTGTTGTTATCACAGATCCGTCCACCGGAGAGACACTGGCATGTGTATCTTATCCGGGATATGATAATAATCGTCTTGCTAACAATATGGATACAGATTATTACAGAAAACTGAATAAAGATTTGTCTACACCATTTTATAATAAGGCGACACAGGAACGTACGGCACCAGGTTCTACATTTAAACCGGTAACAGCGATTGCCGGTCTGTCAGAAGGAGTTATTACAGATAATGACTACATTTACTGTGGCGGCCGATTTGATAAACTGCAGGGAGCACCACTGAACTGCTGGTTGCTGAGCGGACATGGTGCACTTTCTATCAGGGATGGTATTGCCAATTCCTGTAACGTGTTTTTCAGTGAAACCGCTTATCGTCTTGGACAGAATGCAGAAGGAACATTTAATGATAATACAGCGATGCAGCAGCTGATTAAGTATGCGAATCTGCTTGGGCTGGATAAAAAGTCCGGGCTGGAGATTTCTGAAGCATCGCCACAGGTTTCCAACGAACTGCCAATCCCGTCCGCTATCGGACAGGGTACTCACAGTTATACCACGTCTCAGCTTGCCAGGTATGCAACGGTTCTGGCGAGCAGTGGTAATGTATATAATCTCTCACTGTTAGATAAATCAACAGATTCCGATGGAAATCTGATTGAAGATTATACTCCGGAAATGATTGATCATGTGGAACTGAGTCAGGGGATCTGGGATGATGTCCATGTCGGTATGGAAGGCGTTATTACCAAATCCAACTGGGGTATTTTCCAGGATCTGAACGTTACACTTGCAGGTAAAACCGGTACAGCACAGCAGAGTAAAAACCGTGCAAACCACAGTTTATTTATCGGTTATGCACCGGCAGATAAACCACAGATTGCGTGGGCAATCCGTATTGCAAACGGTTATGCGTCAACAAACTCCGAACTGGTGGCAAAGGATATTCTGAACTATTACTTCGGACTGAAAGATGAAACAGAGATTCTTACCGGACAGGCAAGTACAGCCAGCAATTCCAACGCAGGTACAGACTGATCGAGATGCAAAAGACAGACAATATGAACAAATATCAGGAGGATTGGATATGAGTGAAGTAATTGTTGTTACATCCGGGAAAGGCGGGGTCGGTAAAACGACAACTGCTGCCAATATCGGTACCGGACTTGCGGCACTGGATAAAAAAGTAGTTCTGGTAGATACAGATATCGGCCTTCGAAATCTGGATGTGGTACTGGGACTAGAAAACCGAATTGTGTATAATCTGGTAGATGTCATCGAAGGAAACTGTCGATTAAAACAGGCGCTGATCAGGGATAAACGGTATGCCAATCTGTTTTTGCTTCCATCTGCACAGACCAGAGATAAAACCTCTGTTACACCGGAGCAGATGAAAAAATTATGTGAGGAACTGAAAAAACAGTTTGATTACATCCTGCTGGACTGTCCGGCAGGAATTGAGCAGGGATTTCGGAATGCCATCGCCGGAGCTACCAAAGCTCTGGTAGTGACAACACCGGAGGTTTCAGCGATTCGTGATGCGGATCGGATCATTGGTCTTCTGGAAGCGGAGGATCTGAGAGATATCCGTTTGATTATCAATCGCCTCCGCATGGATATGGTAAAACGGGGAGATATGATGTCCGTGGAGGATGTGTCGGATATTCTGGCAGTACCTCTGATCGGCATCCTCCCTGATGACGAACAGGTTGTAATTGCTACGAATCAGGGAGAACCTCTGGCAGGCAAGCCAGGTCTGTGCGGACAGGCTTATCTCAATATCTGTCATCGGCTTCTTGGTGAAGAAGTCCCCTTCCAGGATCTCGATGTGAAAAAAGGAATTTTGGGACGATTGTTTGGCAGATAGGAGGGAAGCAATGAGTATCTTCGGCAAAAAACGGAAAGCCTCTGGCACCATTGCAAAAGACAGACTCAAACTGCTTCTTATATCGGATCGGGTGAGCTGCTCACCTCAGACGATGCAGATGTTAAAAAACGATATGATAAAAGCTGCGGGAAAATACATACCTGTTGATGCAGGAAAGGTGACAATCTGTTTTCATCAGTCACCACCCGTTCTCACAGCAGATATACCGTTAAAATCCAGAAAGGATACAGGATCTTAACATGTTTAAACTTTACAGATTGAAAAATTATAATTTCCGGCTGATCATCTGGCTTCTGATGATCAGCGGAATCGGAGTGCTGCTGGTGGGAAGTGCAAAAGCTTCTCTGCAGTCGAGACAGCTGATCGGTGTGATTCTTGGTCTCGTGGTGATGATTGTAGTTTCTTTGATGGACTACAGCTGGCTGTTGAATTTTTACTGGATCATCTACGGGGTAAACATTATAATGCTCCTGATCGTTCGGTTCTTCGGGGATTCTGCAGGTGGTGCTACCCGATGGCTGGATCTTGGCTTTGTACGTTTTCAGCCGACCGAGCTTTCGAAGATCTTGCTGATCATGTTTTTTGCTCGCTTTCTGATGGATCACGAAGATACCCTGAATACCTGTAAGACTATTCTGGCTTCCGTAGTGCTCCTTGCAGTGCCGCTGGTTTTAATAAAGATTCAGCCGGATCTGAAAAACACGATCACTGTTACGATTATATTCTGTCTGATGATGTATGTGGCAGGACTGAGTTATAAGATCATTGGTGGTATTCTGGGAGTTGCCATTCCGCTGGTTATTGTGGCATTCATTCTGATCACACAGACAGATATCAAGATTATTGACTCCTATCAGAAAGACAGAATCATGTCCTGGATGTACCCGGAAGACGAGACCTACAAAGATGATGTTATCCAGCAGCAAAATTCAATTACAGCTATTGGTTCCGGTGAACTTACCGGAAAAGGATATAATAACAACAAAGTTTCCTCTGCAAATAAAGGAAATTTTGTTACTCAGATTCAGACAGACTTTATCTTTGCGGTTGCAGGTGAAGAACTTGGGTTCATCGGAAGCGTTTTTATCATATTACTCTTGTTCCTCATTGTGGTTGAATGTATAATTACAAGCAGAAAGGCCAAGGACCTGTCCGGTAAGATTATATGTTGCGGCGTAGCAGGCGTCGTTGGCTTCCAGAGTTTTCTGAACATCTGTGTAGCCACCGGCGTTCTTCCAAACACAGGAACACCGCTTCCCTTTGTAAGTTATGGTTTGACATCTCTGGTCAGTCTGTATATTGGTATGGGTCTGGTATTAAACGTAGGTTTGCAAAACAGAAGATATTTGGGAGGAGAAAAAAATGAACATTGGCTTCATCGCACACGAATCTAAGAAAAAACTGCTTCAGAATTTTTGTATTGCATACAGAGGAATCCTCAGCAAGCATCAGCTTTATGCCACCGGGACATCCGGGCGTCTGATTGAGGAGGCTACGAATCTGGACGTCCATAAACTTCATGCGGGACATGTGGGCGGCGAACAGCAGATGGCATCTATGATTGAACAGAATCAGATGGATCTGGTGATTTTCCTTTGCGGACCATAACAGGAGAAAAAGCATGAACCGGATGCACATAAAATTTTCCGTTTATGTGATACACATATTATTCCGCTGGCAACAAATCTTGCCACAGCGGAACTTCTGATCAAATCCCTGGAAAGAGGAGAACTTGACTGGCGTGAAATGTATAAAAAATAGAAAACGATTATTGAAACCTATCAAAAAAAAGTATCGGGATACACTGATTCTTACAGGGATTCTGATTCTGTTTTTTGGTGTGGGAATTACCGCACTCGTACTTCTCCGCCGCTCTTCACAGCTGGATATGACTTCAGCTTATTCGGTAAAAGAAGAGATGTACGGTACACATGGTGCAGAAATCAGTACACAGAAAGCCGATTCCTTTGCCTCGTCATATGCAGTTTCCTCCGGAAATATGAGTCTGGAAGGTGTTGCGATCAGTGATACGACAAAAGCCGGTCTTTTCGATCTGGATCATGGATCTGTGATGTTTGCTCAGAATATTCATGAAAAATCATATCCGGCGAGTATCACAAAAATTATGACAGCGATTCTGGCATTTAAGCATGGGAATATGGACGACATAGTGACAATTCCGGCAGAGGCTCTGAACCAGGAATCCGGTTCCACAGAGATTGGCTTTCAGGAAGGAGATCAGGTAACACTGGATGAACTTCTTCATGGTCTGCTGATCTATTCCGGGAATGATGCTGCGGTTGCTATAGCACAGCATATCGGCGGAAGCGTGGATCAGTTTGTGGAAATGATGAATCAGGAAGCACTGGAGCTTGGTGCAACCAATACACATTTTGCCAATCCTTCAGGACTGCAGGATGAAAATCATTATACAACAGTATACGATATTTATCTGATGTTACAGGAAGCGATGACGTATCCACATTTTCTGGAGATTGCACAGCTCAGTTCTTATAATCTTACCTGTAACAGAGGTGAGCAGGAAGTAACTTTTCATCTGGATGCTACCGATCAGTATCTGACCCGTCAGGTGACGGCACCGAAGAATGTGACGGTGCTTGGCGGTAAGACCGGTACAACATCAGATGCAGGCTCCTGTCTGGCACTTTTGAGCCAGAATGCCTATGGGGAACCGTATATTTCTATTGTTCTTCACGCGGCAAATAAGACGAATCTGTACACGTATATGAATCAGTTGCTTTCTGCGATCAATCAGTAGAATCAGCTGATTTTCAAAAATATCAGAAACAGGAAAGAAATGCACCAGGCGTTGTGCGTTTATTTCCTGTTTTTTTTGAAATTTTTCAGATTTTTTCAAATTTACCATTGTATTTCTTGGTGAAATATTCTATAATTACAACAACAGAACAGTACTTTTTGGTAATATATACCAGAAATCAAAGGAGGAAACTGCTATGGTTCAATTAATTGTAGGCAAAAAAGGTAAAGGAAAAACTAAGCAGCTTTTAGATAAAGTGAACGGAGCCATTAAAGTTGCTGAAGGAAACATTGTATATCTGGATAAAAGTTCCAAACATATGTATGAATTGAACAATAAAATTCGTCTGATCGATGTATCCGGATATCCGATTAAAAATGCAGATGAATTCATCGGTTTTGTATGTGGTATTGTATCTCAGGATCATGATCTTCAGGAAATGTATCTGGACAGCTTCCTGAAAAATGCAAAATTGGAAGGAAAAGATATTACCGATGCACTGCATCAGTTAAAAGATATTTCCGAGGCATATAAAATTAATTTTGTATTAAGTGTTTCCATGGATAAAGAAGAATTACCTGCTGAATTTCAGGATGATATCATCATTGCCTTGTAAAACTGTAGCAGATGAAAAGAGGGTTGCCTGTTGGCGACCCTCTTTTCATGTTTTACGCGAGTAACGAGCCAAAGTCCGTGCATGCACGCGACCCTGGTGATTGCCGCGATAACTATGAGAAACTCGCGGAACGTGTTTCTCATAGTTATCCGCAGCTTACGGGTTAGTGTCGGCGAGACGACTGAAAAAGGTGCAAAGGTACAGACCGCTTAATCCAACCAGGATATAGATGATCCTGGAAAGCCAGGATAAATTGCCGAACAAGAAAGCAACCAGATCGAATTTGAACAGTCCTACCAGCCCCCAGTTAATTGCACCTGTGATTGTCAGCATCAGTGCTGTATAATCCAAACCTTTCATCTTAATTTGATCAACCTCCTGTTTTTTTCGTTATCTCCAGTATTTCCACGATTTCACAGAATATGCATATTTTTTTTCTTGTGTATTCGTCAGAGGAATGATAGAATAATTTTATATGAGTATAAGTCAGAAAAACGAAGGGGAGTGTTTTCATGACTACAAAAAGGAAAAATAAAATATCCGGATGGTTTCGTAAGATCCCGTTAAATATAGGAACCTTTATCTTTGGGGCACTTTTTGTGTATATGGTAATTACGGTCATTCTGTATCTTACTGCAGATCATATTCAGTCCTATCAGGTGACCGCAGGTCCCTTATCCAATAATAAGACATATACAGCACTGGCAATCCGTGAAGAATCTGTGGTAAATACGAATGCCGCCGGTTATATCACCTATTATGCAAGAGAGAACAGTAAAGTTGGAAAATCCGGAGCAGTCTATACTCTGGGGGACACTCCGGTGCAGGCTGCAGTCAATGAACTGACCGAACAGGATTATGCCGGAATCCGCTCTTCCATTGCAGGATTTGCCTCCACATATGACAGTGACAACTTTTATGATGTTTATAATTACAAATACGAGCTGGAGGGATCTATTCTCCAGTACAGTGGTCTTCAGACGGATGACTCCACGGAAACTACGCAGACGGCCAATGGACAGACAATTTACCGGGCAGCACAGGATGGTATCGTTGTTTATGCAGTGGATGGCTACGAAGGGATTACAGCAGATCAGCTGACGGCAGATCTTTTTAGTAAGAAAAACTATCAGATTACCAATCTTCAGAAAGAACGAAAGGTATCCTCCGGGGATCCTGTGTATAAACTGATAACCAGTGAGACCTGGTCAGTAGTGATACCGCTGAGCACAGATCAGATTGTTTCACTGGCAGAAAAAAAGACGATCCGAGTGAAGTTTTTAAAAGATGATGCCACGCAGACAGGTTTACTGACCATTGTTACCGGTGAAGACGGCAATTATTACGGCAAGATCACGTTCAGCCGTGGAATGATTCGCTATAGTGGTGATCGCTTTCTGAATATTGAATTGGTAACAAACACACAGACAGGATTAAAGATTCCGCTCAGTTCCATTGTGAAAAAGAACTTTTATGTGATTCCGAAAGAATACATTGCTACTGATGAAGAAGATGGTGATGCCGGCTTCTACCGAAAGGTTACCAGAAGGGGAAAAGATGATTCCTCTGAATTTGTCAAGGCTACGATTTATCAGGAAGACGATGATTACTATTATGTGGATATGGATACTTTTCAGGACGGAGATGTGATTTTGAAGCCTGACAGCCAGTCTGTTTATGAAATAAAAGAAAAGAAAGCATTAGAAGGTGTGTATTGTATTAATAAAGGCTATGCTGTTTTCAGGAAAATCGTCATGATTGAACAAAATGATGAATATTGTATAGTTGAGACAGGTACCACCTATGGACTTTCCCAGTTTGATTACATTGTCAGAAACGGAAATACCGTGAAAGAAGACGATATTCTGTTTAAATAAAGACTTACAAAGGAGAATAATGTATGGTAGCAGAACAGTTACAGAACGTACGAGCTGAGATCAGAAAAGCCTGTGAAAAAAGCGGTCGGAATCCGGAAGAAGTAACTCTGATCGCAGTCAGTAAGACAAAACCGATTTCCATGATTCGGGAGGCGATGGATGCAGGACAGACGATCTTCGGAGAAAATAAGGTACAGGAACTTTGCACCAAATACGAAGAACTTCCGAAAAATCTCGAATGGCATCTGATCGGGCACCTGCAGAGGAATAAAGTAAAATATATTGCAGACAAAGCAGCACTGATTCATTCTGTGGATTCTCTGCGTCTGGCAGAAACAATCAACCATGAGGGAGAAAAGATTCAGAGAGTGATTCCTGTCCTGATTGAAGTGAATGTTGCGCAGGAGGAAACAAAGTTTGGAGTATCAGTGGAAGAAACCATGTCTTTGATTGAGGAGATCTGTAAGCTTCCGTATGTGCAGATTCAGGGACTGATGACAATTGCTCCATATGTACCGGATCCTGAAGAAAATCGGCCTGTTTTCCGAAAATTGAAACAATTAAGTGTTGACATAAGCAGTAAAAACATGAATAATGTACATATGGATATTCTGAGTATGGGTATGACGAACGATTATCAGGTAGCTGTTGAAGAAGGTGCCACTATGGTTCGTGTTGGTACCGGTATTTTTGGTGAGAGAGATTATTCCAAAACAAAATAGATAGGAGATAAAAAATGAGCGTTTTAGATAAGTTTTTAGATGCCATCCGTTTAAATGATGATTTTGACGATGATGATGAATTCTTCGATGATGAAGATCTGGAAGCCCTTGACGAGGAAAAACCGAAACATCGTTTCTTTAAAAAACTGGATGACGATGATGATGAAGATGAAGAAGTTGAATATGTAAAACCGGAGAAAAAAGTGGCACCAAAGCAGACAAAAGCTCCGAAACAGACTGTAAAGCAGGCAACTCCGTCTGCATCCAGCAAGATCACTCCGATGAGAAAGAAAAACAGCGGAAATGGCACGATGGAAGTCTGTGTGATCAAACCTTCTTCCATGGAAGACACCAGAGAGATCGCAGATACTCTGATTGACCGTTGTACTGTAGTACTGAATCTGGAAGGTATTGATGTAGATGTGGCGCAGAGAATCATAGATTTTTCTTCCGGTGCATGCTATTCTATCGCAGGAAGTCTGCAGAAGATTTCCAGTTATATTTTTATCCTGACACCAGCCAATGTGGAAATTTCCGGTGATTTCCAGGAAATATTAAGCGGCGCTTTTGACGTTCCTTCTGTTCGGACAAACTTCTAAGATGAAAGAACAGGAAGTACAGTTCAGAAAGCGGCTGGCAGATCTGGCAAGAACAGCCTATTATCGGGAGATTCCTATGTTTACGGATTTTCTGGATTTGAATGAACTTCATATGGTACATAGCTTTCGACCGGAGGAAGCGGGTATTATGATCCGTACCTTCGGTGGCTATGAAGAAGCAGAGCGTCAGATAGCAGCATTTCTTCCTGATGCTCTTTCTTATGATTATGGGGAAAAAGAGTGTTTTCTTTCGATGTATCCGATTCGGTGTATCCGTATCTCGCCTTGTTCCGGAAAATTCAGTGAGACGCTTACTCATCGGGATTATCTGGGAGCCCTGATTCACCTGGGAATCGAACGCTCCAGACTTGGGGATATAGTGATCAAGGGCCAGGATGCGTATGTATTCTGCCATGCACAGATGGAAGAATTTCTTATGCAGAACATTACCAGAATTCGGCATACAACAGTGAAAGTGTCCGCTGTTGAGAATCCGGACGACCTTCCGAAACCACAGTTTCAGGAGATCCACGGAACAGTCAGTTCAGTACGGCTGGATGCGATGATTGCTCTGGCATTTTCGTCATCCAGAAGTAGTATGCTGGGATTGATCGAGGGCGGAAAAGTTTTTGTCAATGGTAAAATGGTTGTATCTAACGGACATCCTTTAAAACCGGAAGATATTGTGTCGGTCCGTGGATATGGAAAGTTCCGCTATGACGGAATGGCGGGAACAACAAAAAAAGGACGGTGCAGTGTTACCGTACAGAAATATATATAACGTATTCTCAAATACGATCCTGCATTTCCACAAAAATAAAACAGGATGTAACTGTTCAGTAACTTCACAGTTACGAGCAAAAATGCATTTAAAATCACCTTCGGTGATGGCATTTTTGCTTGTATGTCTCGGGATTTTGGCATATTTATGCCAAAACACCTCGCGGGATAATGGCTACTGAATAGTTACAACAGGATGATCATTTTGGAGGAGAATTTTATGAGCAAACAATTACGCGTATACAGAGAAGGCGCAAAGACAGAATTTGATTACCAGATTCTCTGGGAAGAAGATTTTACAAAACTGACGGATGCAGTTAAGAAACTGGAGCTTTCCTGTGGCAAGATCTGCATTGTAGCAGATGATATAGTGGGAAATCTGTATGGGAAAGAAGTACAGAAGGCACTGGAAGAACTGGATGTAACGGTTGATTTGTATACTTTCCCGGCGGGAGAAGCTTCTAAAAATCTGGATACAGTAAAAGAGCTGTACGCGTTTCTGATCGAACATCACTATACAAGAAAAGATGTACTGGCAGCACTTGGCGGAGGCGTTACCGGAGATCTTACCGGATATGCTGCTGCCACCTATCTGCGTGGTATTGACTTTATCCAGATTCCAACGACTCTTCTGGCTCAGGTAGACAGCAGTGTAGGTGGAAAAACAGGTGTGGATTTTGCACAGTATAAAAATATGGTAGGTGCATTCCATCAGCCGCGGCTCGTCTATATGAATCTGAATACGCTGAAAACTCTTCCGGAAGATCAGTTTGCCAGTGGCATGGGAGAAGTGTTGAAATCAGGTCTGATTCGTGATGCCAGATTTTATGAGTGGACGATTAATCATATGTCGGAGATTCAGGAACGAATCTATCCGGTTCTTGTGAAAATGGTTCGCAAATGCTGCGAGATCAAGGCTGCTGTCGTGGAAAGTGATCCGACGGAACAGGGAGAACGTGCACTGTTGAATCTTGGACATACAGTGGGTCATGCAGTGGAAAAACTGAAGAATTTTGAACTTCTTCATGGCCAGTGTGTGGCACTTGGAACCATTGCCGCTGCCTATATCTCTTTCAAAAGAGGCTGTCTGTCGACAGAGGAATTCTACGAGATCCGTGATATGAACGTGGGATTTGATCTTCCGATTTTCTTTAATGGTCTGGATAATGAAGCTGTATTGCAGACGACAAAGTCGGATAAAAAGATGGATAACGGAAGGATTAAGTTTATTCTTCTCAAGAAGATCGGACAGGCATACATCGATAAAACAGTTACAGACGAAGAAATTCTGGATGCGATTCAGTTTATTAACGGAGATATGATCGAAGGAGAATAAGGGATAGTGAAAAATAAGAAAACCATACAATTTATCGGAGTGGACTGTATTCTTATGGTGATTCTGACACTTCTGGATCAATGGACAAAAAGTCTGGTTGTGCATCACCTGAAAGATCAGAGTGACATCATACTGATTCCTGGAGTTTTCCAGTTGCATTATCTGGAAAACCGTGGAGCTGCGTTCGGCATTCTGCAGAACCAGAGAATTATTTTTGTGATTCTGACGATTATCTATCTGGCTGCAGTATTCTGGTTTTTGCATCGTTGTCCGAAAAACGGACGTTATACATTGCTGCATATTATAGCATCAGTTCTGACAGCGGGAGCCCTGGGGAACTTTATAGATCGGCTCCGCCTGGGATATGTGGTGGATTTTTTCTATTTTTCACTGATTAATTTCCCGGTATTTAATGTAGCGGATATTTTTGTGGTAATTTCTTTTATTGGTATTGCAGTAAGCATTTTATTCATATATAAAGATGACGAATTGGAGTTCTTAAGCATCAGGAAAAGGGAGTCTAAGGCATAGTGGAAATCTATACATTTACACCGGATGAGGAACAGAAAAATTTAAGAATAGATAAATTTCTTTCTGAACAGCTGCCGGATCAGTCGCGATCCTATTTACAGAAATTATTGAAAGAAGGAAATGTGACAGTCAATGAAAAAACGGTAAAGGCAAATTATAAAGTACAGCTTTCCGATACAGTGAAGCTGGAACTTCCGGAGCCGGAGTGTCCGGACATTCTTCCGGAAGATATTCCACTGGATATTTTGTATGAAGATGAAGATGTGCTGATCATCAATAAACCCAAAGGAATGGTAGTTCATCCAAGTGCCGGACATTATACCCATACAGTGGTCAATGCAGTAATGTTTCACTGCAAGGAACATCTTTCCGGAATTAATGGAGTGATGCGTCCGGGTATCGTGCACAGGATCGATATGGATACAACGGGTGCTATTGTGATCTGTAAAAATGATATGGCACATCAGAGTCTGGCAGATCAGCTGAAAGAGCATTCAATCACCAGAAAATACCGCGCCCTGGTACATGGAAATCTGAAAGAAGATGAAGGAACAGTAGAAGGGCCTATTGGCCGTCATGCCACGGATCGGAAAAAGATGGCAATCAACTACAAAAACGGAAAACCTGCAGTAACGCACTATAAGGTGCTGGAACGTTTTGGTGCATACACTTTTATTGAGTGCCAGCTGGAGACCGGGCGCACTCATCAGATTCGTGTGCATATGGCAAGCATCGGTCATCCACTTGTGGGAGATATTACCTATGGGCCGGCGAAGTGTCCGTTCAAACATCTGCAAGGGCAGTGCCTTCATGCCATGGTTTTAGGGTTTGTTCATCCACGGACGAATGAATATATTGAATTCTCAGCCCCATTACCAGAATATTTTACTGATTTGTTAGAAAATTTAAGAAAATAGGTACTGTACAATTGATTTGTTTTATTTTATAATAATTATAATAAATTAAAAGAACGGGAGGGGTTCCTATGAAGACCAATACCATTATTACAATAGGTCGTCAGTACGGAAGTGCCGGACGTCAAATTGGAAGAGTCCTTGCAGAAGAGTTAGGTATTAAGTGTTACGATAAAGAGTTACTGGAACGTGCAGCAAAGGAAAGTGGACTTTGCGAAGAACTTTTTGAGAATCATGATGAAAAACCAACCAATAGTTTTCTGTATTCTCTGGTTATGGATACATACTCTTTTGGTTATACTTCATCTGCATTCTCTGATATGCCAATTAATCAGAAAGTTTTCCTGGCTCAGTTTGAAACTATCAAGAAAATCGCAGCTGAGGGACCTTGTATCATGATCGGTCGTTGCGCGGATTATGCACTGGCAGATTTTGATAACTGTTTCAGCGTATTTTTCCACGCGGATCTGCAGACGCGTATTCGAAGAATTGCAAAAATTTATGATCTGACAGATGCAAAAGCAAAAGATCGTATCATCAAAACAGATAAAAAACGTTCTAGCTATTACAATTACTACACCAGCAAACGTTGGGGTGATGCAGATTCCTATGATCTGTGTATCGACAGTGGTAAAATGGGAGTAGATGGCTCTGTAGAACTGATGTTAAATGCAATTCAGCTGAAAGAAAAGGGATATAAAACAGCTATTTACTAAATTTTATGTAACTGTTCAGTACCTTCACAGTTACAATTTTATTATACTGTCTGAAGCTGTATATTGTGTAGTATAATAAATAAGCCCGCATAACAGGTGAGAGGATCTGTTATGTGGGCTTGTTTCTTACACATATATGTAAATCAGCGGATTTTTGGTGTCCAGTCAGGAATGTTGCCGTTTACAATTGCAGAAAACATCCGCTCTTTTACACCGGGATTCTCCTGATTCAGTTTTCGGAGCAGGTCTTTTACATACTGTCGTTTTGTATATCCGTCTGCCGGACAGGGGCTTTTTACGACAGGAAGCTGATATTTGTTACAGAAGCCTTTCACATCTGCTTCAGAAACATACATCAGCGGGCGGATCACCGTAAGGTCGGTGCGGTCAAGATGGGTGACCGGAGGAAAAGAATAAAAATGCCCTTCGTAGATCAGAGACATCATCATGGTTTCTACAATATCATCCTTGTGATGGGCATAAGCTATTTTATTGCAGCCCAGTTTTTTTATCGTGTCGTTTAAAGCACCTTTGCGCATTTTTGCGCACAGGGAGCATGGATTCTTTTCGTTCCTTTCATCAAACACGATCCGGGCTATTTCGGTTTTTACCACGGTATAGGGAACTCTCATGGTTTCGCACAGGGAGTGAATGCCTGACACATCAAAATCAGGATGCCCCAAATCGACCGTAATTGCCTCCAGATCGAATTTTTTCGGATAGTAGCGTTGTAGTCCATGGAGTGCGTATAAAAGCGTTAAACTGTCCTTTCCGCCCGATATACCGATAGCAATTCTATCCCCGTCCTGAATCATGTTGTAATCATCGATAGCACGTCTTGTATAACTCATTAATTGTTGCAGTTTCATTGTATGGTTCCTCCAATTATAAAATATCAGAATAATTGTATAAATCAGAATAAATTTGTAAATTCTTTGAATAACATAAATTTACAGTTATTTAAGTATATCAAATAAAGACTTTACAGAAAAGTCATAAATAGTTAATACATGGATTTTATTCTGTGCTATAATAGATAATATATGTTTATTAACAGAAAACTCGTGGAGGCGTTCAGATGAAAAACTTCTTGGGAAAGAAATATGTCCAGATTGGAATCACAGCATTTTGCGTTATAGCTGCCAGTATGTTATTTTACTTTGGTATCTTTCATACGGCATCAATTGCCAGGGGATTGAATACGATTTATACCATCCTTACTCCAATTGTATATGCAGCAGCAATATCATATGTTCTATGGCCGGTTATCCGTTTTATGGAGCGCAGTGTGGTTTATCGGATCTGTGAGAAAAAAAACTGGAATCCAACTCATAAAGTACGCCATGCGATTCGGATGATTTGTGTTATTATTACATTACTGTTGTTTTTACTGGGAATCTATGGTTTGTTATCTGTGCTGATCCCGGAACTGATCAACAGTATCACAAACATTATCGACAATTTGCCACGATATATTAATAATATAGAAAAATGGCTGACGAATCTTCTGAAAAATTATCCGGATCTTGAAGAAAACTCCAGTATGATTTTCTCAGCCGTAACATCTAAAGCGGAAACCTGGCTGACGGATGATCTTCTGCCTAAAATAAATCTTCTGGTTGCAAGCTTTTCTACAGGATTCCTGGGAGTTCTGGTATTCTTGAAAAACTTTCTGATCGGTGCCATGATATCTATTTATCTGTTGTACGGTAAAGAATCTTACGTTGCGCAGGGAAAGCGGTTGCTGTACTGCCTGTTCAGTACCAGAACAACAAATAATATCATTCGTGACCTTCAGTATGTAGATAAGACCTTCGGTGGATTTATCATTGGAAAAGTGTTAGACTCATTTATTATTGGGATTTTGTGCTATATAGGTACAACGATTCTGAATTTGCCATATGCATTGCTTGTCAGTGTTATTGTGGGCGTGACGAATGTAATTCCGTTCTTTGGTCCATATATTGGTGCGGTGCCGAGTGCGCTGCTGATTTTGCTGGTTAATCCGATCCAATGTGTTTACTTTGTTATTTTTATCCTGTTATTGCAGCAATTTGACGGAAACTTTCTTGGACCAAAGATTCTTGGTGGTTCCACAGGACTTTCAAGCTTTATGGTTATAGTTGCTATTCTTGTAGGAGGTGGATTTTTCGGCATTTTCGGTATGTTTGTCGGAGTTCCTGCCTGCGCGGTGATCTGTACAGTAATCCGCAATGGTATACAAAATCGTCTGACTAAGAAGTGTATGCCGATTGATCTGGAAAGTTATCAGAATATTGATCATCTGGATGCAGAAACGTTGAAACCGGTGGCACCATCGGCAGAGAAACCGGGAAGTGACAGCGTATTTAAAAGTTATCGTAAAATTCGGACAAAAGCGAATGCCAATAATGAAGTGAATACAGAGGATCACAAAACAACGGAATAAATGATATGATATACAGAAGGAGAAAAAGTCATGAAGTTTGTAATACAAAGATGTCAGGAAGCCAGTGTTTCTGTGGATGGAAAAACAGTAGGGGCGATTGAAAAGGGATTGATGGTCCTGATTGGTGTAGGGAAAGATGATACTACAGAAGTGGTGGATAAATATCTGAAAAAACTATTACAGTTACGAATCTTTGAAGATGAGAACGGCAAGACAAATCGTTCTCTGATGGACATAGGAGGACAACTTTTGCTGGTGTCTCAATTTACTTTATACGCAAATTGCAGACATGGAAATCGACCAGGCTTTACGGATGCCGGAGATCCTCAAAGGGCAGAACAGTTATATGAATATATGATCGAAAAAGCAAAAGAACAGGTGCCTGTAGTAGAAACGGGGATTTTTGGAGCAGATATGAAAGTATCTTTGATAAATGATGGTCCGTTTACGATACTTTTGGATGATGCTGCTTTTGCATAAAAAATGGGAAGGAAGGAAATAAAATAGATGAAAAATAAGAAAGTACAACGACTGATACAGGGTTTATGTGGGACGTTGATGGTATGTACACTGGTTGCGTCAGCACCGATGTCTGCATTTGCAGGAGAAATGCAGCAGGAGTATGAGCAGACAGTTGAACAGGTACATGGGGAACTTTTGGACAAGCCTGATGCTGAGAAAGATGAACAGAGCGATTTTCATGATGTAGATGATATAAAGCAGCCTGCGGAGCAAACAGAAGCAGAGCAGGCGGAATCATCAAAGCCGGCCGTACTGGATGCATCAGAAGGTGTGGGTGAAGTTTATACAGAGGGATGGATCAGCGTAAATGGAAAACGCCACTGGCAGCATACGGATGGAACTTATGCTTGTAATACCTGGATAGATGATAATGGGAAAAAGTATTATCTGGATGCAAATGGTGATCTCACAGTCGGATGGAAAAAACTGGATTATGATTATTTTTTTCAGGAAGATGGTACGCTTGCAGTTAATCGCTGGATCGGAAAACAGTATGTAGATGCGAATGGCAGACTGGACACTTCTGTGATCTGGCATCAACCAGAATGGAAGAAAAATTCTACAGGCTGGTGGTGGCAAAATGAGGATGGATCGTACCCGGCAGCCAGTTTCAAAGAGATTAACGGAGCTACCTATTATTTTGATAACAGCGGATATATGGTTACCGGCTGGCAGTTGATTCATGGTTCCTGGTATTATTTCCGTGATTCCGGAAGTATGGTAGCAGGAAGCTGGATGTATATCAAGGGTAGCTGGTATTATCTGGATGCATCCGGAATTATGCGTACTGGTTGGCAAAAAATCGATGGACAATGGTATTATCTTCAGGGAAGCGGTGCTATGAGTACCGGCTGGTTATGGACAGGTAACAGCTGGTATTACCTGAATGGTTCAGGTGCTATGGTCACAGGTTGGATTCACATAAGAAACAGTTGGTATTATCTGAGCGAATCAGGAGCAATGGTTACCGGCTGGCAAATGATTGACAATGTCTGGTATTATTTCTATGGAAATGGTGTTATGGCAGCAAATACATGGATCGGCTCATATTATCTGACAGGATCCGGTGCATGGGCATCTTCAGCAAACTATGACGATGCTTACAGATGGCCTTGTCCGGGATATACAAGAGTCAGCAGCGATTACGGACCGAGATCGCGTCCTACAGCAGGAGCTTCCAGCTATCATCGTGGAATTGACATTGCAGCACCTGCAGGAACTGCTGTTTCATCCATCCATCGTGGAACCGTACAAAGCTATGGGTATGATGGAACGATGGGAAACTATGTCAAAATCAGCCATGGAAATGGTGTGGTATCGGTATATATGCATATGAGCAGAATTGCGAATATACATACCGGCATGAGCGTTTTAGCAGGAACTACCATCGGATATGTAGGAGCAACAGGTGTGGCAACAGGAGCACATCTGCATTTGGGAATTCTCCTGAATGGAAGTTATGTATCTCCTTGGAGTTATGTTTCACGACCGTAGAGCCTTTTCCAAACACGCTCTAAGACAGGAATGAGAAAGACTAAAAATTTCAGAATGATTTAACAAAAGTGGGCAGTTCCCAACATCATGGGGCTGCCCACTTTTGTAACCATACATAATCAACGATTGGTATTGTAATATGGGATTGTATGCATTGGTTTTACTTATTTATTTGTACTTGTACTATTTGTGGGTGGTTCTTCCCGTAATCGTAATGCAGAGGCTGCTTTCCGACGCTGTTCATCTCCAACAGAGGCATAGTGCTTACGAGTTGTATTTACGTCTTTATGGCCTAATACATCGGCAACCAGATAGATATCTCCAGTTTCCCGGTATAGGGCGGTACCGTAAGTGCTTCGCAGTTTGTGAGGGGTGATTTTCTTGGTAGATGTAATATGCTGTGCGTATTTTTTTACCAGATTTTCCACCGCCTGAACACCCATTCGTTTTCTCTGAATAGAATAGAAGAGAGCATGCTCATGACCGGCTACCGGAGTGACTGTCTCACGTACTTCAAGGTAATCCAGCAATGCTTTTTCTACTTCTTCACCAAAATATACGAACATTTCGTTTCCGCCTTTTCGTGTGACTTTTACCGCATCATTTTTGAAATCAAGATCTTCGACATCCAGACCGACACATTCTGACACACGGATTCCGGTTCCAAGCAGGAGAGTGATCAGGGCGAGATCACGGGTTTTTGTTTTTTCGTAGTAAGCTTTTTTCTGTCCGGAAAGTTGATCCCCGGCATGCTCGATATAATCCAGAAGCATGGCAACTTCATCGGTATCCAGTCGGACAATAGCTTTTTCATGGAGTTTTGGCATGGTGATCAAGGCAGGAGGATTCGTTTTGATCATTTCGTGTTTAAAGTAATAATTGTAGAAGCTGCGTAACGTCGAAATTTTGCGTTTTAAGCCAGTTTCGCCGTTAGTAACATATGTATCTTGATTATCTTTGTAAACCTTCAAATATTCCATAAATTCCTCGATGTCGAGAGCCTGCACCTGGTCCAGAACATCGATGGTCAGATCTGTGATTTTTTTATCCTTAAACAGTGGATTTTCGTTCACAAGGAACTGAAAGAAAATCCGGATGTCGTACGCGTAAGAAATTCTGGTTTTTGTGGTTGTTGTTGAATCAATGGCACGGAAATAATCCCTGGAAAATTCCGGAAGAGTACGAAGAACTTCACGAAGTTTTAAAATGTTTTCCATATCAGTTTGCTCATGATAAGTAACTCGATCCATAATAAAAATCCTTTCTGAATAGTATATAAAAAATAAGCCTTTGAAAGAATTTTAGCACAAGAAAAGAGCCTCGTCAATCTATACGACAAACCGCAGTTTTTCAAATAGATTGACGAGGGAAACATAATTAGGTTTAGATATTTATAAATGAACTTCTGTCATATTGTGATCTACGGCATTCAGAAATGTGTTAAATATATCTTTTGTTTTTAAACGTAAACTGGATGTATTGATGCATGGATGACATCCCAGGTATTCTTCTTTCAGTACATCGCTGTCGACTAACAGACGAACCCGATGATCAGTGTCATTCATTAATCCTAGGATGCTCACAGAGCCGGGAGTCACATCCAGAAATTCTTCCATATAGTCCGCAGTTCCAAAGGATAACCGGGGACTACCAATCTGCGCAGATAAATCCTTTGTTTTGAATATTTTCTCTCCCGGAATCAATAACAGATAAAAATCGGTTTTTTGGCGGTTGCATAAAAACAGGTTTTTACATGTTGCGGCTTTCAGGACCTTATCGATTTCTTCACACACATCCATATGCATCGCCGGTTCGTGATCCACTCGGTCATATTCGATATGTAATAGATCCAGTAATTCATATACTTTTTGCTCTTTTTTCAGACGTTCTGTCATATTTTCCGGACGTCCATGCTGCAATGTCAGACTCATAAACAGTATAAAATCTCCTTATCGTTTTTATCATCCGATATAAATCGTTCTAACAAATTGTACATTAGTTTGGAACAGCTAATATCAGATATATTTTTATTATAGAATCATATGTGTAGAAATACCAGAGATTTACCCAATCTAATCTATAGAAAAAACGCTGGTGTCAATTAAAAAAGATGTATAGAAATATAATTAGTATAACTTATTTTTTCCTATACATCTTTTCAAATATTAGTCTGTTTTTATTTTGTTTTCGGATCGAGCTGCTTTGGAAGAATCAAATTCAAGACAATCGCAGAAATTGTAGCAAGAACAACCGGGGATTTTCCGAAAATTGTAGTTACCCAGTCAGGGAACTGTGCAAGAGATGCGCTTGCCTGCGTAACACCCATACCAACAGCGATTGCCAGACCTACGATAGTGGTGTTTCGGAAATTCAGCTCTTCCGAAGCAATTAGTTTCATACCGGTCATGGCTATGGATGCAAATACAGAGATGGTTGCACCTCCAAGTACACAATAAGGTATGGTAGTAAGTAAAGATGAAAATTTCGGGATCAGACCGGCTGCAAGTAAGATGACTGCAGCTGTACCCATTACTCTCCTGCTTGTTACCTTTGTCGTGGAAACAATACCGACGTTCTGACTGTAGGTTGCGGTAGGCAGTCCACCGAAAAATGCACTGATAATATTGCTGATACCATATCCTACAATTCCACCGGTTAATTCTTTATCAGTAGGCATACGGTCCATAGCACCGGTTGTTGTGGCAGAAAAATCACCGATCGCCTGTACAGCATTGATCGCAAATAAAATGGCGATAGCTACACAGGATGAAGGTTCAAAGGTAATTCCAAAATGCATTGGCTTTGGAAGTTGGAAAAATGATGCATTGGATACAGAAGAAAAATCAATCATGCCAAAACAAAGTGCTACAATATAGCCTCCCATGATACCAATTAGAATAGATGCCAGTTTCCAGATTCCTTTACCATAATGATTCAGGAAAGTTACAATAATCAGCGTGATAACGGCCACCAGCCAGTTCTGCCAGGAACCGTAATTCTCACTGCTCGCACCGCCGGCCATGTAATTGATGGCAGTTGGATATAAAGATAATCCGATAGCAAAAACTACCGTTCCGGTAATCAATGGTGGGAAAAACTTGCGGATTCGCTTGATGTTTAATCCAACCAGTAAAGCAACAATACCGCCGACGATTTGTGCGCCGAGAATGGTGGCAATATCATACTCGCCTGCGATTGCCTGCATACTTGGCACGTAGGCAAAACTGATACCCATCATAACCGGAAGTCCGGCACCGATGGCGAACCACCTGGTTTTTATAAAGGGAAATAACTGTAATAACGTGGTAAGTGCTGACATTACCAGAGCAGCCTGGATCAGAATAACGGAATCCTTCTGGGAAAGTCCTGCTACACCGGCAACAATGATGGATGGGGTTACACATCCGACAATCATGGCAAGTACATGCTGGATCGCCAGTGGCATAACTTGTCCGAACGATGGCTTTCCGTAGAAATCAAATAACGCTTTGTCCATCTGTCTGGAATGACCTGTTTCTTTGGTACTCATACTATCTTTTTCCTCCTTGGTATTATTTATTTATTATATATGGAGATAAGATATTTGAACACCCTTTTTTGTAATAAATAACAAACTAATTATTAATTTTTCTAATCAATAATTATTCCGGGACTTCACGAGTTAAAGTAAACTATATTTATTACCTGTATTCATCGGAGTAATACGGTACACAGATGGTAGTTCCATAGATCAGCTGATCATCCGGAAGATGGTTAATGCTTTTCACTTCTTCCATGTAAGCGCGGATATTTGTATATTCATCACTGATGTATTTCTGGGAAACACCCCACAAAGTGGTATCACGGTCTACATAAACGTTAGTATAGTATTTATAACGTTCCTGCACATCTGCATTTGCATCGACGCTGGTAAAACGGAGTATGGCAACTGTTGCCAGACAGATCAAAAACATACTGGCAAAAGGGAGATGTCTGCATTTTGTTTTTCTGGTACGACATTTTCCGGGGTGTACATTTCTGCGAGTGCTTCGTGTAACAGTTGTCTTTCCTTTGTATTCTTTCATCATAGTAAATTCCTCCCATACTTTTAAAACATATGTTTGCGAACATTTGTTCTTTAACTGTGAATTTATTATAGATCTCGAACGTCCGTTTGTCAATATGATTTTGGAGAAAATCCGAACAGATTTTCGGAATATGTGTTTGCATTTTAAGTGTGTATATGTTATCATTATAATTAAATAATTACAGAATTTGTAATGAAGTCAGAAAAATACAATTACAGATGCAAATAGATATATAATAAAGAAAAAGAGAATCAGATGTTCGGGAGGATTCAGCTATGGCATACGGGAAAATTACAGATAAACAACGGGAAATTTTGGAATATATCAAAAACGAAATTCTGAACAGGGGATTTCCACCTGCGGTACGTGAAATTTGTGAAGCGGTAAACCTGAAGTCCACGTCTTCTGTTCATGCACACCTGGAGAGTCTGGAAAAGAATGGCTATATCCGACGTGATCCTACCAAACCGAGAGCAATTGAGATCGTGGATGACAACTTTAACCTGGTGCGCAGAGAGATGGTGAATGTTCCGGTATTAGGCCGTGTGGCAGCCGGTGAACCACTGCTGGCGATCGAGAATGTGGAAAGTTATTTTCCGATTCCGGCGGAATTTATGCCGAACGCACAGACCTTTATTCTGAATGTTGTTGGGGAAAGTATGATCAATGCAGGGATTCTTGATGGTGATAAAGTAATTGTAGAGCAGACTGCAGATGCACAGAATGGTGATATTGTAGTAGCTCTGGTAGATGATTCTGCTACAGTAAAAAGATTTTACAAAGAAAAAGACTGTTATCGTCTCCAGCCGGAAAACGATTACATGGATCCGATCATCGTATATGATCAGTTGCAAATTCTTGGCAAGGTCATCGGTGTATATCGGTTTATGGAATAATCTCTTTAAAATAAATGTAAAATGAGATTCGATGGTCTGTTATGAGTAATCGAAAAAAAGAGTACAGAAAATCCTAATCAGTTTCTGTACTCTTTTTCTTTATCTGCGATATATCGTAACTGTTCAGTACCTTCACAGTTACGAGCAAAAATGCATTTAAAATCACCTTCGGTGATGGCATTTTTGCTTGTATGTCTCGGGATTTTGGCATATTTATGCCAAAACACCTCGCGGGATAATGGCTACTGAATAGTTACGATATATCAATAAATTTTCGGATGCATTTACTGTTCTTCTTTCAGCTCTTTCGCATCCATCACTTTTCCGTCTCGCCAGATACGTTCAAGATCATAGAACAGTCTGTTCTCTTCGTCGAAAAGATGAATTACGATGTCACCGTAGTCCAGCAGGATCCAGTTCGCACTGGAATAGCCTTCCGTCTGTTTGAGCTGATAACCGGCTTTTCCCAGTACTTCGTCTACATTATCCGCCATTGCCTGTACCTGGTTACGATTACTTCCGCTTGCGATGATAAAATAATCAGCCAGAGTGGTAATCTGTTCGATATCAATTACTTTAATATCAGAAGCTTTTTTATCTTCCAAAGCTTCACATGCCAGCAGTGCCATTTTTTTTGCATCTGTCATTTTATGTTCTCCTTATTTTGTATTAATCAAGTCGCTATAGTAATTATAGGCCTGTATTGTTGCCTGATCGATGTCCTGTGGGTCATCGTCCAGATACTCCAGGGTGTCATGCAGAATCTCATACATGCAGAGATCCAGATTCTCAAAAGCAATCTTACGAATCTCAGCAAGTCTTGGAGCTTTATTCCTTGCCGGCTCGATATAGTCCGCAATATATACAATCTTTTCCAGAAGTGTCATGTTTTCTTTTCCGGTAGTATGCCAGGTGATTGCACTTAAGATTTCAGGATCTGTTACACCATATTTTTCCCGGGCTACCCAGGCACCTACTTTGGCATGGAGTAAAAAGGTATGCTCTCTCTCAAAGTCTGTGACCGGAATCTTATTATCTTTACAGATTTTCAGCTTTTTCTTTGCCGGAATACATTTGGCACAGTCATGAAGAAGACCTGCCAGCTGTGCGCGTTCCATAGGATAATCATAGCGGATTGCCAGGGATGCACTCATCTGCATCACACCGAGAGTATGCCAGAGACGGTCTTCATCCAGATATTTTTTCAGCTTTCCGGCAATTTTCATCAGATTGAACTTCTGTTCTTCCATAACATTCCTCCTGCATTCTTCATCTTTTGTAATTTCCAAGAGAGAAATCCGGGACTATGCCCGGTAGATTCCTTCTTCGCGAATATAAGTATATACCTCATCCACAAGATAATACCGTACGCTTTTTCCCTGACGGATCCAGTCACGGAGTGTCTGTGAGGAAATTTCCAGGTTGGGAGTGTGCAGCTGGATAAAATTCCCCTTGTATTTTTCTTCCAGATATAACATTTGTTCTTTCAGAGATTCTTCCGGAACAGCATTTCTTGTAGCTACCAGCAGACTGGCTGCCTTACAGATCCGATCCGGTCTGCACCACGTGTCAAAATCATACAGAGAATCTGCACCGATGATAAAATAATACGTTTGATCCGGATATTTCTTATGCAGCCGCTCCAGTGTCTCATAAGTATACGTATATCCGTCCGGATGCATCTCTTCTGTGGAAAGACGGAAATGTGGATTGTCAGCGATAGATTTTCGCACCATCTCCACCCGCTGCTGATCACTTGCACGTCCCTCACGGTTCTGTTTGTGGGGAGGATTTCCGGAAGGCATAAACCAGACCTCATCGAGAGCCAGTTCCTCATAAGCCTTTTCTGCCAGAATCAGATGTCCTATATGAATCGGATCAAAGGTTCCCCCCATAATTCCAATTCGTTTTTTCATGATGTTCTCCTTACGGAAGCTGAATCTTTTTCTTCTCTTTTTTTCCTTCTTTATAAAGAACGATTTTCTTACCGATAACCTGAACAACCTGGGAACCGGTCCGTTCAGCCAGAACACGGGCGATTTCTTTTGGATCGTCCATACAGTTCTGTAATACGCTGATCTTAATCAGTTCTCTTGCTTCCAGGGCTTCCTTTGCGGACTGGGTAAATTCCGGCGTCAGACTGGATTTGCCGATCTGCAGGATTGGTTCTGTTGTCATGGCAATACTTTTCAGATATGCTCTTTGTTTGCTTGTCATAAACTCTCCTTTATTTGTAATAATCAAATTCAAATCCGTACATACGGACAGTGTCTCCCTCTTCAATACCTGCCTGTTCCAGTTCTTCAAGAATACCGCCGTCTTTCAGGAACTTCTGGAAGAAAGCGAATCCTTTTTCAGAATCCAGGTTGGTATATCCAAGCATCTTCTCAATCTTTGGTCCTTCTACCACATAAGTATGACCATCGTCGAGTTTTTCTACGGTATATGGCAGATTTTCCGCAATAAGAACGTCTTCCGGGAAGAATTCCTGCTCGAAAATAATCTGTTTTTTCTCAATGGAATCCAAAAGAGATTTTACATGGTATAAAAGTTCTTTCACACCTTTGCCGGTAACGGCAGAAATAGGAAATACTTTTACGCCCTGTGGCTCAAATTCGTCCTTCAGACGCTGAATCGGATCTTCTCCGTCAGGATAGATCACATCCACTTTATTGGCTGCGATTACCTGTGGTCTGGAAGCAATATCGGCGTTATATGCCTTTAATTCTGCATTGATCTTATAGACATCATCTACCGGATCTCTGCCCTCCGTGGAAGCGGCATCCACAATATGGATCATGACACGGGTTCTCTCGATGTGACGCAGGAACTGATGTCCCAGTCCCACACCTTCCGATGCACCTTCGATGAGTCCCGGAATATCCGCGATAACAAAACCGTCAGCACCATCGAGATCTACCACACCAAGATTTGGCGTAAGGGTAGTAAAATGATAGTTGGCGATCTTTGGCTGTGCATTAGTTACACGGGAAAGAAATGTAGATTTTCCTACATTTGGATATCCAACCAGTCCCACATCTGCGATGACTTTCAGTTCCAGACGTACTTCCAGCTCCTGGGCCGGCTGGCCTGGCTGCGCGTACTTCGGAACCTGCATGGTGGCAGTTGCATAGTGCATGTTTCCTTTACCGCCGCGACCGCCTTTTAAGATCACCTGCCGGCGATTTTCACCGGACATATCTGCGATTACTTTACCGCTTTCTGCTTCGTAGACAACGGTTCCTTCCGGAACACGCAGTGTGATATCTTTTCCATCGGCTCCATGGCATCGTTTTTTTCCGCCCTGTTCGCCATTTTGTGCTGCATATTTTCTTTTGTGACGAAATTCATTCAACGTATTCAGACCTTCGTCCACTTCAAAAATCACATCACCTCCGCGACCGCCATCACCGCCATCCGGACCACCGTTTGGCACAAACAACTCTCTACGGAAGCTTACATGCCCGTCCCCGCCTTTACCGGAACGGATCACGATCTTTGCTCTGTCTGCAAACATATTTTTCTCCTATCTGTCAATATTAGATGGAAACAGTGAACTAAAATTATGATGTCGCTGTTTCTGTTATCGAATATATAAAAAGAAGGCTCCAAACCATTCTGATTTGAAGCCCGCTGCATATGCTTATTCAGCTACCGGAACGATAGAAACCTGTTTCTTATCTCTTCCTTTTCTTTCAAAACGAACAACACCGTCTACTAATGCAAACAGAGTATCGTCTTTACCACGTCCAACGTTTACACCCGGATGAATCTTGGTTCCACGCTGTCTGTAAAGGATATTACCAGCTTTTACAAACTGTCCGTCAGCTCTTTTTGCTCCCAATCTTTTGGATTCGGAATCTCTACCGTTCTTAGTAGAACCAACTCCTTTTTTATGAGCAAAAAATTGAAGGTTCATATTTAACATGGTTTTTACACCTCCTCGAAGATTATATCAATAAATTCTGTGTACTGTTCATCTTCCATTCTCTGTAATCCGAGAATCAACGAATTCAGCAGCAGGAGACTTTCTTTGGAAGGCTTGTTCTTTATCATAAAATGAATACGTGCAGATGATTCATCCACATCAATCGTAAACTCATCTTCTGTAAAGGCCTCAATAGAATTCACCGTATTGATCACCAGTGCAGAGATACCGGCGCAGACAATATCTTCACCTTCCTGAGCATATCCTGCATGATCCTCACTGGTAAAGCCTACACACTGATTTTCTGAATTCTGATAAAACGTAACTTTTGTCATCAGACCACCTGATTAAGCGTTGATCTTTTCGATTTTCACTTTTGTGAACTGCTGTCTATGTCCGTTTTTCTTGTGATAACCAGTTTTTCTCTTATACTTGTAAACGATTACTTTTTTAGCTTTTCCGTTTTCAACTACAGATGCAGTAACGCTGGCATTAGCTACGTCAGCTCCTACTTTTAAACCGTCGTTGTTTACAGCAAGTACCTGGTCAAATGTAACAGTCTCTCCAGCTTCTACACCAAGCTTTTCTACTCTAATGATATCGCCTTCGGCTACTTTGTACTGTTTACCACCTGTTGCAATAATTGCGTACATATGGCACACCTCCTATTATCATTACTCGCCAAATATGGTGGCTCTTTCGAGCTCTTCTACCTCTTTGTGCGGCATACTTCGTAATATTACCATGCTTTTTTGGATTCGTCAACTGCTTTTTGAAAATTTTCTTGAAATATTATTATAATAGAATACGACAGTTATTCAACACCATCCAGTACATGTGATGCCGCAATTGCCAGTACACCCGGACCGGTATGGCAGGTGACACTGAAAGATAATGGATCCATTCGTGAGATGGCAATATCCGGGAACACGCTCTGCACTTCTTCCTTCCATTGTCTTGCAGTTTCTTCATCGGTGGTATAGGCTACATGAAGTTTTAACTGTCCTTTTGTGACATAATCGGAAAAACGGCCTTCCACATCTTTTTTCATGGCTTCCAGCATGTTCTTTTTGGCAGCTTTGACACCACGGACTTTTTTGTAGGCATCGAGTTTGTCTCCCTGAATCTGCAAAATCGGTTTCAGGTTCAAAGCAGAGCCAAGAAGTGCTGCTGACGGTGTAATACGACCACCTTTTTTCAGATATTTTAAGGTGTCTACCATCAGATAAATGCTGGATTCCAGTGCCTCTTTTTCCAGAATTTCTTTAATCTGTGCAGCCGACTTTCCGGCAGCAACAAGATGTTTCGCATCCATTACAGACTGCTGCATGGTAACGGAGATCCTCTGGTTATCGACTACCTGTACCTTCCCATCATAATCCCGGGCAAGTCCCATAGCGGTAGAGCAGGATGCACTAAGTCCGCTGGACATCGGAATGTGCACGATTTCATCATATTCTTTTAAAAGTTTATCCCACAGATCCATCACATCACCGGGTGACGGCTGAGAAGTAGATAAGTCTGCATCGTTTTCAAGAAAATGATAGAACTGTTCTTTGTTCATATCCACATCTTCAAAATATAATTTTCCATCTACTAAGAAAGGCATCGGGATCACATAGATTCCAAGTTCTTTTCCTTCTGCCTGTGAGATACCACTGTTACTGTCGGTGACGATGGCAACATTGCCCATACTTTTGTTCCTCCTTTTACACTGCTGTAACGGTTTTCAATAATATACGTCATTTTAACTCAATAATATAATTATAACATGGACTCAAAATAAATTCCACATCCAAAACAAATGATTCCTGCAATGAAGAAAACTGCGGATGGAATTGCAATTTTAAGTACTGTGCGATCCATCTGTTCTTTCGGGAAAAACGGTTGTTTTACATTATCTCGTCTGTGTAACAGATAATTGCCCAGGTACATTCCGAAAGGAACAGCTGCTCCAAGGATCAGATAAACACCGATGGAAATCAGAGGAACCGTCATGGTTCCATCAGTACCGGTAAGCTGATTTTGCGCCTGCTGTAGCTGAGACGTTTTCAGAAGAAATTCCTGCAGCACCATGGGAACCAGATTATTTATCATATGAAATGCGGAGGAATATACCATATTTTCTGTCTCCAACATAATATAGGACATAACTGCTCCCAGGATCGCAGTAGGCAGGAAACGAAGTGGGTTTGCATGAAAGAGACCAAAATAGATACCCATGATCAGAACGACCAGCCATTCTTTTCGGATACGATACATGGTATGAATGATTACACCGCGGTGAACCGCTTCCTCACAGATTGCCGGAAGCAGCGCAACTACGATCACAGATACCCAGAAAGGTACGCTGTAGATCACATCATTCAGTCCCTCGTTGATTGTCTCCATTTCTCCGGGAAATAAGCGATACTGGATCAGTGATACGACCATTGCAAGGATATAGGACGAAATCCACATCAGAATAGTTCCTAACATTGGCAGTCCTTCCGGAGAATGCACCGGAAACAGAGAGCGAAGGGAATACCCCATCACTTTTGCAAATAGCAGTGCCAGAATTAATAAAATAATTTCCGTAGCGGCCACACCATACAGTCCGAAATGAGACTGCAGCGGTACACAGACTACAAAAAACACAATCATAATTAACAGAAAAAATGCGGCTCCGTGCCACGGTTTTAAAGTTTTCTCTCGCATAGTTTATTCTCCCTTCTTCAGCTGGAGCAGCTGTTCTGCAAGGGTTTTGGCGGACTTTTTCCGGGTGATCTCCATGATGCCGAGAGCGGTTACATCCACAACTACAGTCTGCATCGGGTCTGATCTGACCAGTGAACCCATGTATTGGAGCAATTCAGACTGATCATTGGTATTTTTCATATTAATAAAGTCAACCAGAATCATACCAGACAGATTACGAAGCCGGAGCTGCCTTGCAATTTCCAGGGCCGCTTCCCGGTTGATCTGTTTATAATTTTCTTCTGCATCTTTTTTACTGCTGTGTTTACCGGTGTTGACATCGATGGCAACAAAGGCTTCTGTCTGCTGAATTATCAGAAATCCACCGGATTTTAACCAGATTTTCTCCTGAAGTGCCTGATCAAGCTCCCGTTCAAGATTATAGAGTCTTGCAAGCGGCAGCAGGGAATCTTCGTAATATTCAATTGCACACATCGATGCAACCGGAATATCCTGACGGGAAACACATAGTTCTTCATACAGCGTCTTCTGGTCCGTGATGATTTTTTCTGTTTCTTTCCAGTGCACATCTTTCAGAATGGATGCGGTGATCGATTCTCCTTTGGAAAGCTTCGTATAGCAGGGTGTGTGCAGTGCTTTCTGATACAGCTGTGTAAACTGCGTTTCCAGTGACCGCAGTTCTTCCTTCAACTCTTCCGCGGAAGCCAGCGCACCATTGGTTCGAAGAATGATGCCGTAAGAGCAGTCTTCCGGCATCAGCTCTTCGAGAAACTCTTTTAACTTTTCCCGCTTTCCGGATGGAATCTTCGCGGAAATACCGAGTGTGCGGTTTCCGGTTGTGAGCACCAGGTATTTCCCGGTAAAATTCAGGTTCGAAGACACGCAGGGGGCTTTGGTTTTTATCGCTTCTCGGGTAACCTGCACCAGAAGTTCGTCGCCGGCTCGTAATTCTGATGCTTTCTTCGGCATTGTGTAGAGAAAATTAGATTCCTTCGTATAAGGGAAATAACAGCTGGTGCGGTTTTCAATTTCCACAAAAGCTCCTTTGATATCCGGGAGAATTTTCTGGACTTTTCCCACATGGATACTTCCGAGCAGACGTTCTCCCCTGGGGTCTTCCAGACAGATTCGGCTGATTTTTCCGTTTGACTGCCAGGCAGCTACCCGGCAGTCTGTTCCGTGATAACAGAGAGTGGTAATGATAACACGTTCCATTTTATACAATCACATCTCCCAACGCTTCCAGGGATACCAGCTGTGGGATCTCCTCTTCACCGCGGTCGGCATAGACTTCTTCCCGGTGGATCATCAGTGCAAATGGTTCCAGTTCGATTCCGAGAAATTTTGCGAATGCTTCCATCACTAATTCCGGTTTCAGGTTGTGAACACTTCCCTGGGAAAGCTGCATCCAGACTTTGTCACCGCGCAGTTCCAGTTTGTAGATCCACGGTTTGATATCGGTGATTTTCTCGCTTCGTTTTGTCTTTCTGAGGATCTCGATGCTATCCTGTGCAAAAAATGCTTCCAGCTGTCCGTTTTTCCACTCGACAGAGGGTTCTTTTCCCTCGCGGAATGCTACGGTATAATCAGCTGCTGCCACCAATGACATGCAGGCACTTGCTTTTCCGTCCGGGATCTGGCGGACACTGATCACTTTCATTCCCTCTGCCATTGTTGCATTTAACCGGTTCTCCATCTCTTTGGAAGACAGGGAATCGTCTGTCAATTCCATATCAAAGTATTCCCCGGCACTGGTGACACCAACGCCGAGAGGGGCCGCAAACGACATGATCATATGTGGAGAAAATCCGCCTGAGAAAGCGATCGGAATATTGGCTCTTCGGATGGCTTTCTGAAAATAACGCATGATATCCAGATGTCCGATGAATTTCATGGCACCTTCTTTGGAAAATTTAACTCTTACTTTCAACACATACACCTCCCTGATATTTTGCTGCACCACAGCCGGAACACTGCATACGGCAGTTCGGCGTTACGGTTTCTTCATGGGCACGTTTCCATTCACGTAACAGGAATTTCTTAGTGACACCGATATGAATGAAATCCCATGGGAAGATCTCATCATCACTTCGTTCTCTGATGGTATAAAAATCAGTATCGATACCACACTCGGCAAATGCCTCTTTCCAGTATTCCGGATGGTAATACTCTGACCAGGCATCAAAGAGCGCACCGTGTTCGTAAGCTTTCAGTATCGCATCCCCGACCTTACGGTCACCACGAGCCAGGATACCCTCCAGAACAGTAACATCGGCTTCGTGCCAGTTGTAGCGGATACTTTTCTGATTCAGCTGTGCATGGATCTCTTCACGGACGATTCTTGCACGATCAAGGAATTCTTCTTCCCGGCACATTGGAGCCCACTGGAATGGGGTAAATGGCTTTGGAACAAAGAAAGAAGTACTTGCTGTGATCTGACATTTTCCGTTTCGCTGATCTTTTGGGATCTCGTAGTAACGTTCCGCGATTTCTTCACAAAGATGAGCGATACCTTTCATATCATCCTCGGTTTCGGTAGGAAGTCCGAGCATAAAATACAGTTTCACTTTATTCCAGCCGCCCTCAAAAGCTTTTCCGGCACCTTCCAGAATCACTTCCCGGGTCAGACCTTTGTTGATCACATCACGCAGTCTCTGGGAACCGGCTTCCGGTGCAAATGTCAGGCTGCTCTTTTTGATATCCTGTACTTTCTTCATAACATCCAGGGAGAACGCATCAATTCGAAGAGATGGAAGGGAAATATTTACGCCTCGTCTGTCACATTCTTCCATCAGGAAATTCACCAGTTCCGGGAGCTGTGAATAGTCACTGGAACTTAAAGAACTCAGAGAAATCTCTTCGTGTCCGGTGGCATCCAGCATCTCAACGGCTTTCTGTTTTAAGAAATCCACATCACGCTCTCTGGTCGGACGGTAGAGCATACCTGCCTGACAGAAACGGCATCCGCGGATACAGCCACGCTGGATCTCCAGAACCACACGATCCTGTGTGGCCTTGATAAATGGAACCACAGGAGCTTTTGGATAATACGTGTCTGTAATATCCATAACAATCTGTTTTTCGACAGATGCAGGAACGGATGCATCAGTTGGGGTGAAAGAAGCGATGGTTCCGTCTTCTTTATAACAGACCTCATACAATGCCGGTACATACAGTCCCGGAATCTGTGCCGCTTTCTTTAAAAATTCCATACGGCTGCTGCCTTTCGCCCGTTCTTCTTTATACAGATCCATCAGATGGAAATATACCGTTTCACCTTCTCCGATATAGAAAATATCAAAGAACTGCGCCAGCGGCTCCGGATTGTAGGTACAAGGACCGCCACCGATCACGATCGGATCATCCCAGGTTCTCTTTTCGGCCAGCAGGGGAATCCCGGACAGATCCAGGATCTGTAAAATATTGGTATAACACATCTCATACTGGATCGTGATACCAAGGAAATCAAAATCCTTCACCGGATCCTGAGATTCCAGTGCGAACAACGGGATTTTTTTGTCGCGCATCACTTTGTCCATATCCGGCCACGGGGAATACACTCTTTCACACCAGATATCGTCACGCTGGTTAAACATATCATATAAGATCTGTATTCCGAGATGGGACATTCCTATTTCGTAGACATCCGGGAAACACATGGCAAACCGGACCGCAACTTCCGATTTGTCTTTCATCACTGCATTGATCTCATTGCCGATATATCGGGCCGGCTTCTCGATGGTCAGCAGGATTTCATCGTCTAAAGCTAATTTTCTCATATCTATTTGCTTTTCCTCTTTTCAATATAAATAGAATTTTCTGTATGCCATCACCGAAGGTGATTTTAAACGCATTTTGCCTCGTAACTATGAAGGTACGGAATAGTTACGTTTTTGTAACATAAGAACGACACGGCATAAAAACCGCATCATAAATAAAGATATACTATCCGGGAGGAGTTTGCAAGAGAAATGTTTGAATATTTTATGATTACGACCCCAAAGTACTGCTCACTCTGTTCTCAGTAACTAAAAAAGGTCCACCGGACCTTTTTATCGTATGCTTGGCAACGCAAAAAGCAGAACATCGTGTTCGGACATTCTGCTTCCGGCATATCTTCATATTGCATGGTATATTTATATTTGGCTGCTCCGGCAACAGACTTCCCATGGTTCTGTATCGAAAATATACCTTTGCTATTTCATATATTCTTTTTTTATATAAACTTTAATATGATCTTCAAGGATTGATCTGTATTCCATATTTATCCAGATCGACCTTCCCGTCAACCACTTCCACCCCATCTTCTTCCAGAAGCTGAGCCTGTACCTGCTCACCGCCAAAAGCGAATGCTCCGGCGAGTTCTCCTTTGGCGTTGACGACACGGAAACAGGGAATGTGTTCCGGATCCGGGTTCTTGTGAAGGGCATTTCCCACAGCTCTTGCCATCTTCGGTTCACCTGCCATGGCTGCAACCTGACCATAGGTTGCCACATGACCTTTCGGAATCTGCTTAACCGCTTCGTAGATTCGTTTGGTCGGACTGTCTGTGACCAGATCATAACTTTCGGCGATCATCCGGCGGATCTCTTTTTCCGGGATCGTTCCGTCCAGAATGATCGTGTTCCAGTGCTCTTTGTTCTGATGATAGCCGGCGATTACCGAATCATAGGCAGAGCGCCAGAAATCTCTCCATTCAGGCGCAACCTTCACATTCAGATTGATAAAACCATTGCGCTCATAGATCCAGAGAAATGCTTTTTTACTTCCACGAACCCGGACAAGCTGCCAGTTGGGATCGTGAAAAGGTTTTTCTTCGTACACGTTGTCAAATGATAAACCGTATGCAAGTGCTTCTTCTCGTGTTGTCATAGTATCTGTTCTCCTAATATTTTTATAAGATATCAAAAGTAATATCGGACAGGAAATGCAAAATTCTTTACACTTCTATTACTTCTTTACCGCACATAAGTAAATTTTCAGGGTATATATCAACCCAATTTTTCCAATACCGATGTTCCTTCCCACTCTCTCACCTTCGGAATATCCATAAGATCTGCAATCGTCGGGGCGAGGTCAAGCAGGGTAAGTCCGTGCAGCTGTACAGCTTTCGGGAATTCTTTTCCGATGAAAAACATCGGGATCGTCATATCTTCCGGGATATTTTCGCCGTGTCCCCGGTCGTGGCCACCGTGGTCAGCGGTGATCACGATGGTGTATCGGTCATGGACAGCTTCGTAGACCTGCTGGACGCAGGAAAATGCATTGTTTACCCGGTGCATATATTCCGATGTCATCCAGCCGTGGTCGTGACCGCCTTTGTCGTCCGTTTCCACCAGATATAGATATACAAAATCCGGCTCTTTCCGTTCAATCAGGGAAAGGGCTTCCTGCGTGAGCAGCAGATCTGAATTATCCTCTTCGTATTCATTGACAAAGAGAGAGTATTTCATATTTCCGGATGTCCATACATGACGCATTGGTTCCCAGCCATAGAAAGCAGCGCAGGTTTTATCCGCACGCTCCAGCTGCTCTGCCAGTCCGCGGATCGGTCGTACCGGCGGCATGTAGTCGTTGGTGATAATCCCGTGGCGGGTGGGCGGGACGCTGTAAAAGATTGAGGTGTGCGCCGGAAGGGTAACCGGTGGCACAACAGAACTTGCATCCGGAGAATAGCATCCGTTTTCTCTCAGTGTGTTTACAAAAGGATGTCCGCAGGTTTCCACGGCATCCGGTCTGAGCCCGTCGATGGAGATCAGAATTACTTTTTTATCCATATGTGAAATTCCCCCGTATATACAAAGATTTTGATACCGGCTGATTCTATACTAGAGCCTTTTTCAGACACGCTCTAGAAAGCCGGATATCATCATATACTCAGTATAGAATTTCATTCACATCATGTAAAGAGATTATTATCTGATTTTCTGTGGATTTTTCAACGGTTCGGAATTACCGGCTGATTGCGCGATGATCTCAAGCGGCAGCATACGGATTTCTTCGTATGTCCTTTCCTGGCAGGACGGATCCATGGGGAAATCTGCATTTTCTTCTACAGTCTCTACGGTGATCGCAGGCTTATGCAGCAGTTCGGAATAATAATTGACTGGACTTCCGCCGTTTAAGCGGGACAGGTATTCCTCTTCCTGTTTACCAAGAGAATAATTGGATAATTTCTGCATATAACGCGCCAGCTTGTGGTTACGCTGATTATAGGAAAATGGCATTGCCTGCCTGTAATAATAGATAATGCGCCCTCTGGAATGAAAATCGAGGTAGCCGATGGTATCCCACTGTTCGAAGACACGGATCAACGTTTGCGTTTCCTGCTCGCTGGCGGGATATTCGCCGAACTGCTGCTGGATATAGGATTTACATGGAAAATTCCGGTTAATATCGACTGCTCTGGCATTGTATTTCCAGTAGGGCCAGTCCACACCGCGCATCTTACATGCCTGACGGAGAATGGGATTGCGGATGGCACTGAAACTTTCGGTGGCAATGACATAACCGTCCGGGTTGACAACGGGAAGAAAACAGATGGAACAGTGGTTGAGCAATTCCCGCACCGGATAATTCCCCATATATGAGTTATCCTGATATGCCTGACAATATTCCTGTGCCATCCGGGTCAGAAGTACCGGATTGATGGATTCTTTTCCATGGATACCGGCTGTCAGGATCAGTGTATCCAGTCCCGATCCGACACGAAGCATCGGAATTGGTCGTTCATCATGGCTCTCCCCTACTTTTTTGTAAATCGTGGATTCCGGGTACTGCGTTCCGGATTCCTGCAGATTGCGGAGGAGTTCTTCATAAGTATAGGATTGATTTAACGTAATCATACAGACCTCCCTGTGTCAATAATAAAGCAGCTATTCAGTAGGTAGTATTCCGCGAGGTGTTTTGGCATGTTTTTGACAAAATCCCGAGACGTACAAGGTAAAAATCCATTACCGAAGGTGATTAGAAATGCATTTTGACTCGTAACTGTGAGGGTACTGAATAGTTGCATGATACATAAGAACTTCGGGAAATATATTCCCTTTTATGTATATATGCGGAAGATCGTATTTTAGAACCAGAGAGAAAAAACAGATAAGACAAAAAATGCACAAATAAAGCTGTCGTTCAAAACAGCAAATTTGAACGACAGCTTTATTTGTGCTTTACGTGGAATTCTTATGGACGAACCTGACCGTTTCCATAGATAATATATTTTGTGGTTGTCAGGGCAAGCAGACCCATCGGTCCTCTTGCATGAAGTTTTTGTGTGCTGATTCCGATTTCCGCACCGAAACCAAATTCAAATCCATCTGTGAATCTGGTAGATGCGTTGACGTATACACAGGCGGCGTCTACTTCATCGAGAAATTTCTGTGAGTTCGTGTAGCTTTCTGTGATAATTGCTTCTGAATGACCTGTGTTGTAACGGTTGATATGGGCGATTGCTTCGTCCACGGAATCTACGGTTTTCATGGAAATCACATAATCCAGATATTCTTTTCCCCAATCCTCTTCTGTTGCGGTGACAGCATCGGGAACCAGTTCGCAGACCTCCTGATCGCCGCGGATCTCCACGTGTTTTTCCTGTAAGCGTGCAGCAAGAACCGGAAGCAGTTTATCCTTTACCTCTCTGTGGATCAGAAGAGACTCACAGGCGTTACATACACCTACCCTCTGCGTTTTGGCGTTGATAATGATATCCACAGCCATAGACAGATCTGCGGAGGCATCGACAAAGATATGGCAGTTGCCTGTACCGGTTTCAATGACCGGGATCGTGCTGTTTTCCACAACGGCGCGGATCAGACCGGCACCTCCTCGCGGGATCAGAACATCCACATATTGGTTCAGTTTCATGAATGCAGCGGTAGTCTCTCTGGAGGTATCTTCGATGAGAAGCAGAGCATCCGGGTTCACGTTTGCTTCCGACAGTGTGCGGCGGATGCAGGTTACGATCGCCTGGATAGAATGAAACGCATCACTTCCACCCTTTAAGATCACAACATTGCCGGTCTTAAAGCAAAGACCGAATGCATCGGCAGTTACATTTGGACGGGCCTCATAGATAATACCGACAACACCGAGGGGTACACGTTTCTGACCGATACGAAGACCGTTGGGACACTGTTTCATGCCGAGCACTTCGCCGATGGGATCATCGAGAGCGGCAATCTGATACAGACCTTCTGCGATCTGTGCGATGCGATCTTCCGTTAATAAAAGCCGGTCCAGAAGTCCCTGGGACATGCCATTTGTCCGGCCTTTTTCCATATCCTTTTCATTGGCAGCCAGGATCTCAGCTGCATGGAGCTTCAGATCGTCGGCAGATTTTCTTAGAATCTGATTTTTTTCTTCACTTTTGAGATGTTGCAGATCCGGTTTTGCGGCCTGCGCCCGTTTCCCGATATTATCCAGGTATTCCATATGTATTCTCCCTTCTGTAAGTTCCTGCCTGGCAGTACTTACCGGTAAATTGTTTTCTCTGTGATTACCACATCCGGCAGCAGATCAGTCGGTTCGGTGGGAACTTCCTCCATCATCTGGAATTCGAATGCCAGTGCTGCGGTAAAATGACTGGTGTGTTTGCTCAGATACCGGTCATAAAAGCCGCCGCCGTATCCTACCCGGTGGCGTTGATTGTCGAAGGCGACTCCTGGCATTATCATCAGTCCATCCTCTCCGTCTGCAACCGGAAGACTTGTTTTCGGTTCGCGGATACCAAAATACCCCGGTTCCAGATCCTCTGGCTGTGAGATCTGATAAAAGATCATATCTTCTCCGACAACTTTCGGAGCAGCCACTTTTTTCCCAAGACGGAACGCTTCTTTGATAATTCCGTCTGTCATAACTTCGTTTTTACAGTCTATGTACAGATAGATCCAGTCGCTTTCCTGGAAAGCAGGAAGTGAGAAAAGTTTCTGCCAGATCTTTGCACTGTTTTTACAGATAGATGCCGGATCCGTTTCTTTTCTGCGTCGGAAAATTTCTTTTCTAATGGCTTTCTTTGCTTCCATATTTTTCTCCCAGATTGGTGATGCTTCCGTCTTTTTCCTGGATGTTGATGTTATCCAACTGAGAACGGAGGTTCATACGTACGCTTGCGATGAATTCTTTTCGAAGTTTATGCTGTTCTTTTTTTTCTTCCGGTGTCAGTTCCTGTGTTTTTGCCTTTCTGGCAAGTTCGTTGATACGGTCAATTCCTTTTTGATCCATGTTTCTGTTCTCCTTTTACAGTATCCGTTCCAGAAAATCCAGAACGTAAAAATCATTTTTCTTATGGGACAGGAATAGGGTTCCATAAGGGCGTCCCTGTATGATCTTATGGATGACATGAAAGTCGGCACCGTTGGCGATGATCATATCAGTTCCGGCGGCACTCGCGATCTCGGCAGCAGTCAGTTTGGTTGCCATTCCACCGGTTCCTACGTTGCTTCCGGTACTTCCCTTTCCCATGGACAGCAGATGCTCATCCAGTTCTTCTACCACATCGATGAAAGTTGCTTCTGGATTTTTATGGGGATCATCGGTAAACAGCCCGTCAATATCTGAGAGAAGAATCAGAAGATCGGCACCTACCATAGCGGAAACCACTGCTGATAACGTGTCATTATCACCGAATTCAATTTCATAGGTAGATATGGTATCATTTTCATTTACAATGGGGATCGCTCCCATACGTAAGAGTTCTTCGAATGTATTTTTTGCATTTAATCGGTTCAGATTATTCAGAATCGTATGTTTGGTCATCAGAATCTGGCTGGCAACCTGGTTATATTCTGCGAATAATTTCTGATAGATCATCATGAGCTTTGCCTGCCCGATGGCTGCACATGCCTGCTTTTGTGCCATGCGCGATGGTTTTCTGTCATAACCCATAGTTTTACTTCCTACCATGATGGCACCGGAAGAAACCAGGATTACGTCTTTTCCCTGATTCCTCAGATCGCTGATTTCCCGAACCAGAACTTCCAGTTTGATCAGATCCAGATAGCCGGTATCAGGGTGAGTCAGGGAAGAAGAACCGATCTTGATGACGATACGTTTTTTATTTTTCAGTTTTTCACGAAATGTTATGTTCATTCGTTTTTATCTCCTGCCTGTTTTTCTGACATATTGGGATTGCTGGTGCAACCGCAATAATCTATATCATTGTACCGCACCAACGGAGAAAGTTCCAGTATTTTTTTAGCTGGAATAATTTTCGAGAAAACTGTAGAGTTCCTGACGTGAGTTCAGCCGATATTCCTTCTGGATTTTTTCACGGACAGACATCGGAAGACTCTCTTCGGAAATCTCCGTGGCCTCGTAGACAGAACCGTCCGGATGCTGGATAACAACCTTTCCGTCTACGATACGAACCAGATAAGAGGGCTGCAGGATCTGTTCTGTTTCCCGCAGCTGAGATGGCTGTATCTCTGAGGTACCGGAGTTTCCAAGCTGGTAGCTGAAATAGTATCCTGCAGTCAAAAGAAAAAGACAGGAACAGACGATTAATACGTAAGAGAATCGGCGCATATAGAACACTCCTTTTTCTTACAGTATCAGCGAATGATTCCTGTCTTATTCATAAATTTCAGCGTTTATTCAGTAAAAATAATCATTTTAATATTCAGTATCCGATGCTGCAGCTTCTTCTGCTGCTGCCTGTGCTTCACTGTCCTGTGTATCTGTGGAGGAAGCAGAGCTGTCATCGGAACCAAGAATCTCCACACGGTCTGCGTAAGTATCCTGAATAATACATACCCAGGTCTTACCGGTATCCATAGTGATCTGATTACCGTTGGTATCATAGTAGAAGGTAGCTCCCCATGGAGTGTGTTTTTTCCAGGTGATATCGATGGCCTTTCCGTTTACAATATATTTTCCTACATTTGGTTCATCAACGTCGATGTTCAGATAACCGTGTTCATCGTATTTTCTCCAGGAAGAATATTGCAGAATGATGTTTTTATAGGCGATCTGTTCTCCGGTCAGCTGATCAATCTGTTTGTCACCGTACTGGAAACGATAGTACAGTTTGTCTTCCGGATTGTATTCAAACCATGGCTCATTCAGGAAATATCCCGGTTTTACGACATTTGCTTCTGTCTCACCCGGAAGTTCCACTTCGTCATCTACGCCGCAGAATGCATAACCAGGCTGGAAGTCCTCAGCGTATTCCTGACTGTAGCCGTTGATCTCGATACCTTTCTGGATACCTTCAAAACTTGTATAAGCGTTGTGGGGAGATTTTCTGTCAGTGGTACGATAAAATACCTGATCACCGTATCCGGCCAGTCCACTGATATTATTTACCTCCGGTAATTCCAGGAAAGGAAGGGCATAAGCAGACTGTCCATAATGCGTATAGATCGCATCAAATCCTGAAGCGTAGAAAATATAATAATCACGGCAGCTTCGTACGGAACCGATCTTTTCCAGATTATCATAATCTTCAAAGATACCCATCAGACGGGTGATTCCACCTTCCACAGGTGCTTCGTATACTACCCCGGCATTGGCAATACCTGCCTGTGGGCAGGCAGGTCTCAGGTTGTTGAGCATAACAGCAACCGGGCGACGTCTTCCGATGGCTTCCGGTACATATTCTCCGGTCAGATAACTTACAACATAGCCATCCGGAATAGGATCTTCTGTGGGTTCCGGTTCTTCAGCAGCCATGGCAGTTGGTTCCGGTGTTACTTCTTCTGTTGCTTCTTCTGTTGGTTCCGGCGTTGCAGTCGGTTCGGCGGAACCAGACTCGTTTTTCTGGCATCCGGTCAGCATGATGCCACCTGCCAGCCCAAGGGCTATGATCAGTTTTGCATATTTTTTCATATGTGATCTCCTTTTTGTTGATAAAATGTAGCTATTCAGCAGGTAATATCCCGTGAGGGTACTGAACAGCTGTTATAAAACTATAATGATACATCCTCATGAGATACATGAATCTCTTCCAATCTGCAGCTGCTGCAGTGCTTTCTCCTGTTTCTGTTCCATGACAATACGTTCCTCATCAACCATATGGTCATACCCCAGAAGATGCAGCATACTGTGAGCAACTAAAAATGCGTATTCTCTTTTCACACTGTGCCCGTATGCTTCTGCCTGTTCCACCGCCTTCGGTATGGAGATCATGATGTCTCCCAGAAGAAGCTCCCCACTTTCCGGATCAAAGCAGCTGTCATCGTCTTCCAGCACAGAATAATCTGCAGGTGCCGGAAAATCAACCATAGGGAAAGACAGCACATCCGTTGCCCGGTCGATCTGACGATATTCCAGATTGGTTTTATGAATCGTTTCGTTATCTGTGAGAACCAGGCAGACCTGTGATTCATAGGGACATCCTTCCTGATCCAGAACGGTTTCCATGACATCTTCTGCGACCTTCAGAAAATCAAAATCAAAGGTCTGTTCCTGTTCATTGGAAAAATCAATACTCATAACTGTTTCCCCTCCGTCGTTGATTTTTCGGTGATGCCGGTTTTTCCGGGTGTTTCTTTTCGTAGGCTTCATAGGCCTGTACAATCTTTTGTACCAGCGGGTGACGGACAACGTCTTTGCTGGTCAGCTGACAGATGGAGATCCCTTCTACTTTCTTCAGCACCTGAAGAGCCATCTCCAGACCGGATTTCTGACCGGAAGGAAGATCTTTCTGAGAAGAATCTCCGGTAATGATCACTTTGGATCCGAATCCGATACGGGTCAGGAACATCTTCATCTGTGCCGGAGTTGTATTCTGCGCCTCATCCAGAATAATAAATGCATTGTCCAGTGTACGACCGCGCATATAAGCGAGGGGGGCAACCTCAATCAGCCCTTTCTCCATATTTTTTGAAAAGCTTTCCGGTCCCATGATCTGATACAGCGCATCATAGAGTGGGCGCAGGTAGGGATCCACCTTACTTTGCAGGTCGCCGGGAAGAAATCCCAGTTTTTCTCCTGCTTCGATGGCAGGACGGGTCAGGATGATTCTTCCCACTTCGTCATTTCGGAATGCTGTGATCGCCATTGCCATGGCAAGGTAGGTTTTACCGGTACCGGCAGGCCCTACGCCGAAAACGATCATATCTTCCCGGATCTTATCCACATATGCTTTCTGTCCCAGCGTTTTTGGCTTGACCGGTCTTCCGTTGATCGTGTGACAGATACAGTCTTTATCCATCTCCACAAGCGGAGCTTCTTTCTCTTCCATGGTCAGTGACAGTGCATAATCCACATTCTGACTCTGAATGGTATTTCCTCTGACAGAAAGCCCCAGCAATTCCCGGATGATCTTTTCCGCTTTCTGCACATTTGGTGCAGGCCCTACGATCTTTAATATGCCGTCACGGGAAATCAGTGTTACCTGTAAGGTGCGTTCGATCTTTTTTATATGTTCGTCAAACTGTCCGAAGATATTTCTTTCATGTTCTGCCGGAATTTCTATCAGCTGTTCGATGATTCTTGCCGCCATTCATCTTGTCCTTTCGTAACTGTTTTTCTTTTAAAATGTCAACATGGACATTCTATCCTTTTATTTTACCACCTTTTTAGTGGAATTGAAGCCCTTTTTATGATTTTTCTGTATTTTCTGTATGTATATTGTTAATGTTCAATGGTAATATCCCGCGAAGCGTGTTACCGGGAACGGAGTGAACAGTAACTGTATTTCGCTCCTGTACCGTGAAATATCTCACCGAACACAGCGTGGACAACAGGAAAAATCAGTTTGTTTCGGAAACAGAAGACGTGGAATCCGGAAGTGCTTTCCGGACTATCGGAGTTTTTTCGCTTCCGGGAATCTGTATGATCACATAGCCCTGTGAACGGCATCTGTTTGCAGTGAGTCTGGTACGGATATTCCGGGAAAGAATCAAGGCATCTTCGCGTACGAGATTTTTCAAGAAATTTTGCAGATGTTTTTGTGAAAGTTCCAGAGATTCTTTCGGTGTATAGCAGTAGGATTTTTTTTCATAGGGAACGGTTATGATTTTTCCCACGGTGACTGGCAGGTAAAAACTTGGGGTAAGGGTCAGTCGGCGTTCGATGCGATAAATTTCAGAATTATTTTTTGGGGCATGATACCAGGAGATATCGGTTCCGAAGAATGTAAAAAAAGGATAGCTTTCTTGCTCTCCGGGATAAGATTTTACAGTGACCGTCCGGGAAAATTCATCATAATAAGGAAATTGAGTTTTTATAACGATATCTGCATCCGCACGCACATATTCGTAACGTTGTATCTGACTGTCATTATCCAGGATTGCAACCGAACCAGATACAAGAATATCTCCTTTTTTACAGACATCTCCCGGCTTTACCTGTGGCATTCCCATACGGGTGATGATACTTACTACGGTGCCATTCCACGGAGCGGTAAGATCCCAGCTGGTGAGGGTGTCCGCTAAGGCATCCGTTGGCTGCGGGATTTCGTCATTTTCTCTGATATCAATAATCAGACAGGTTCCCTCAAGCTTTGCAGATACCCAGACAACACCGGGAAAGGCCTGCCGGATTTTCTGCATCAGCTTCTGGCAGTCTACATTTCTCTTTGCCATACCACAGCGGATATCCCATTCGGATAATGTGTCCAGGAGAACAGGTGTGGTATAATAACGGTTTCCTGTGATCTGAATATCCCAGATACGAAGGGAACACACAAATAACAAAATAAAGCCAAGAAATATTCCGAGAAAAAAAGCCTTTCTTTTTCGTGCATGAAGTAAAAAGAAAGGCAGACCGTTTTTAGATAAGATATGGATCCGGGCATCTGTTTTCCGGCGAAACCGGCCAAGACGCAGGAAATCTCTGGCAGAGAGTTCCATTTCATAGAAGGAAGCTTCCTGGGTAAGATTTCGAAGTGGAATCCGATTATGTACACAGAGACTGAAAAACCGATCCGGTGCAGGGCTTTCCAGACGAATGCGAACGTAGCCGCGGATATATTTTTTTATAGAATCCAAGAACGTACCTCCCGATCGTCGCAGTCAGATTTCATACAAAACAGATGTGATCTGTCCTGTTACTTTCATCTCAAGTTCTGTGTAGTAAAGAACGCTGAGGGAAACTCCCTGAATGCGTATTCTTCCATTTGCGGTCAGTACTAAAAGATGATCGGAACGGTATTCCAGGATACTTCGGTAATTTTCCAGAAGAATCTCCCGTTCACCAATCAGTGTGATGATACATCCATGATATGCCAGATCGCCGGGAAGTTCCAGCAGATCAGCCAGACACTCTCTCACTGTTGTTATTTTTATTTTTTTCACAGAATGCTCCCGGTGTTTATTATTCAGTTTATGAGAATTCGCCGATCTTTATGCTTCCCGGAGAAAAATCAGTGAGAACCAGAGAACCATCTGTTCTCCCATATAATAATCCATGTGATTTTCTTCGATATTTTTGGTCAACAGGATCCCATGACTTTCAATACAAGGATGCATCAGATCCGGGTGGTTACAGGATTTTTTGGGATATGTGCATTTCTCACAGATGGAACAGGAATCCGTGGACAGTGTATAGCATCGCCAGGCATCCTGTTTTAAAAATGCTTCAATTTTTGCAGTGATCTCCTCATGCTCCTGTTTGGTAGCAAGCAGAGCATCCATATTGGAATAATCCGGCACTTCTGCCACAGAAGAAAATAAAAGAGCATGTGTGTACTGCTGGCATCGTTCTCTGCATTTGTCCACAGTTCCTACTGCCGGTGGACATGACCAGGATTTTCCATATCTTGGACATTCCCTCTTACAGATGGTGCGTACTTTGTCATTGAATTCAATATCATCAATGGAAAGAAAGGTATACTGATAAATGGGAAATTGTGTAATATAGTTTTCTATTGATTGAAAGTTCATAAATACTCCTTTTTTACATAAATCATTACGTTCTATTATACCGTCTGTACCGCCAGAATACAAGTGGTGAATACCGGACCGCTCTCTGGCATATACAGTAAAGACAGAAAAAGAAAAGAGTACCTATGAAATATTTAAATTGTATCAAACAATGGCTGCACACAGGAAAAATAATCCGGGAAACAGACTTTCTTACCTGTTGTGTGGTACTGATTGCCTGTTTTTTTGTCGGCGCGGCGATACACTGTCACACAGAACAGGAGCATCTGGAGACTTCCGGACAGATTCTGCATCCTGAGACAGAGAACTGGGGACTTGGTTTTGGGCAGACCGGAGAAAAACCGACAGGAAATGTATCAGCAGAAGAATTGAAAAAATATCATGCCGCCTATATGGATCCAACGGATGAAAAAGTCATCTATCTTACTTTTGATGCCGGATATGAAAATGGTAATACACCGGCGATTCTGGAGGCATTGAAAAAGCATGATGCAAGCGCAACTTTTTTTGTGGTGGGAAATTATCTGGAAACCAGTCCGGAACTCGTTAAGCAAATGGTGGCTGAAGGCCACACTGTAGGAAATCATACCTTCCACCATCCGGAAATGTCAAAAATTTCTGATGCAGCTTCTTTTGAAAAAGAACTGAAGGACGTGGAAACACTCTATCAGAAAATTACAGGAGAAGAACTTACCCGCTTCTACCGTCCACCGCAGGGGAAATATAACACACAAAATCTGCAGATGGCCGGCGATCTTGGATATAAGACATTTTTCTGGAGCCTTGCCTATGTGGATTGGATCCAGGATCAGCAGCCCACAAAAGAAGCTGCCTTTGATAAATTATTAAAACGGATCCATCCGGGAGCGGTCGTACTGCTTCACAGTACTTCTTCTACGAACGCGCAGATTCTGGATGAACTTCTGACAAAATGGGAAGAAATGGGCTATCATTTTGCACCACTGTCGGAACTGGCAGAGAAGATTTAAAGGAAACTGCAAAGATGTTTCAGAGACGGAAGAAGTTGACAGGAGGTATTTTCCCGAACGGAAAAAAGATCAGCCGGTTGCTGTCTGCAAAACAACCGGCTGATCTTAGAACTACCCGTTAGATTTCGGTTTACTTGTGATAAGGCTGATTGGTCATGATTCGGTAAGAACGATAGATCTGTTCTAACAGAATTACCCGCATCAGCTGGTGGGGAAAAGTCATTTTTGAAAAACTCAGGGCATAATCGGAACGTTTCACAAGTGCATCACCAAGTCCGATCGAACCACCGATTACAAAACAGATATGGCTCTGTCCCCGGATACCCAGATTTTCCAGCTGACGGGAAAATGCAACAGAATCCAGCATCTTTCCGCCTATTTCAAGGGTGATCACATAATCATCATCCCGGATATATCGCATCAGACGTTCCCCTTCTTTATCCCGGATACTTTTTTCCACTACTTCACTGGCATGGTCCGGTGTTTTTTCATCAGACACTTCGATAATCTCCAGTTTGCAGTACTTGCTGAGACGTTTCGAGTATTCGGCAATGGCATCGCGGAGAAATTTTTCTTTGATCTTTCCTACAGTCAACAATGTAATTTTCATAGATGAATTATATTTCCTTTACATACTCGGATACGCATTCTGACGGCTTGCAAAATATTCACGTTTCAGTTCCAGAAACAGCTCTGCATTTGTCGCCTGAACATATGGGTTGACATAGAAAATTGCCAGCAGTCCACAGGTACACAGGGACAGCAGGGACCATCCGAGAAACGAAAGATCCAGCACAAAGGTATTCCACTTCTGTCCATACATCAGTTCTTTGCTGAGACGGAATGCATCCTGTCTTGTCATGTTCGGGTCGTCTGCCAGAAGGTAGGGAACCATACGGTATTCGTAAGATTTTACGATGCCCGGTACAATCAGAAGCAGAGACCACAGGCCAATAAAAAGTTTCCGTAAAAATAAAGTCAGTACGGTTTTTCCGTACATGCCCTTCTGAAAAGCAAATCCCAGTCGTCCGACCGTTGGCTGATATTCAGAATTTTCCATAAAGAAACGGCAGCCACCGACTTCGAGAGGATTTAGAAGGAAAATCCCAAGTAAGGCACCGACAATCATTGCACTTCCTACGACAACTGCAATGATTCCTTTAATCAGCATACCGGGAATAGAAGTACCGGAGTTGTAATAAAAGTGTCCGATGTCTCCTTCATCAAAGTATTCTGTATAATAAGAATCATCGGAAGTGTCGAAAGAAGTTACCTGATCCCAGCTGTTGGCTACAGCACTTCCGCCACCGCTGACAAATAACATCAGAATAAATGCAACAAGTACGCTGCGCCAGTAGTTTCTCTGAAAGGCTGCTTTGCCTCTCTCTTTCAATTCAAATCTTGTCCACATCATGTTGTTCTCCTTTTTCATGCAAAAGTATCTGTGTTTTGGTTTCATTATAACATGGAATCTATTGACTCACAAGCAGACTGGAAAATATTAAGAGAAAAGAAAGAGTTTACATAATAATATTATGGTAACTTAAAACGTGTTTTGGGAAACGTATCTGGCTGTGAGGATACTGAACAGTTGCAAGCGCATTTTCCTGTAAACTAAAACTGCCGGAAGACTTCTGTATAGAAAATTCTTCCGGCAGTTAAAATCAATCCTGCTTGATTTTATTTTGCTTTGTTTTTGATGAACTCATCGATTCCTTTTGCGGCTGCTTTACCGGCACCCATAGCCAGGATAACAGTAGCTGCACCGGTAACTGCATCACCACCGGCATATACACCTGCTTTGGATGTGGCACCTGTCTCGTCATCAGCAATGATACATTTTCTCTTGTTAATGTCCAGACCAATGGTAGTAGAAGAAATCAGCGGGTTCGGAGAAGTTCCCAGGGACATGATAACAGTATCTACGTCCATCTCAAACTCGGAACCTTCGATGACAACCGGACGTCTTCTTCCGGAAGCATCCGGCTCACCCAGTTCCATACGAACACATTTGATTGCTTTTACCCAGCCTTTTTCGTCTGCAACGATTTCTGTCGGGTTGGTCAGCAGATCGAAAATAACGCCTTCTTCTTTTGCGTGATGTACTTCTTCACGTCTTGCAGGCAGTTCTTCTTCACTTCTTCTGTATACGATATGTACCTCAGCACCAAGACGAAGAGCAGTTCTTGCAGCATCCATAGCTACGTTACCACCGCCGACAACAACAACTTTCTTTCCGGTTACGATCGGTGTGTCGTGGTCATCGCGGAAAGCTTTCATCAGGTTACTTCTTGTCAGGTATTCATTTGCGGAGAAGACACCGTTGGATACTTCACCCGGGATACCCATGAACATCGGCAGACCCGCACCGGATCCGATAAATACTGCTTCGAATCCTTCATTTTCCATCAGTTCATCTACAGTAGTGGATTTACCGATGATAACGTTGGTGTTGATCTTAACACCGAGAGATTTTACATTTTCAACTTCTGCTTTTACAACTTTATCTTTTGGCAGACGGAATTCCGGAATACCATAAACCAGAACACCACCAGCCTGATGCAGTGCTTCAAAGATAGTTACATCGTAACCAAGTTTTGCCAGATCTCCTGCACAGGTCAGACCGGAAGGACCGGAACCGATAACTGCAACTTTATGACCGTTTTTCTCTGCCGGAGCTTCCGGTTTGATACCGTTTTCTTTGGCCCAGTCAGCTACGAAACGCTCCAGTTTACCGATGGATACCGCTTCGCCTTTGATACCACGGATACATTTTCCTTCACACTGTGTTTCCTGTGGACATACACGACCACAGACTGCAGGCAGTGCACTGGACTGTCCGATTACTTTGTATGCTTCTGCAAAGTTACCTTCCTTTACTTCTTTAATGAACGCAGGAATATTGATACTTACCGGACATCCCTGGACACATTTGGCATTTTTACAGGTCAGACATCTGGAAGCCTCTTCCATAGCTTCTTCTTTGTTATATCCAAGACATACTTCATCAAAGTTTGTTGCTCTTACTTTCGGTGCCTGCTCTCTTACAGGTACTTTTTTTAATACGTCACCCATTATTTGTCACCTCCGCACTGTCCGCATCCGCCGTGATGAGTATCACCCTCACGCAGTTTTAATAACGCTCTTCCTTCTTCTGTTTTGTACATCTGCTGTCTCTGCATAGCCAGATTCCAGTCAACCAGATGTCCGTCAAATTCAGGACCGTCTACGCATGCGAATTTTACTTCGTCACCAACGATGACACGACAGGCACCGCACATACCGGTACCGTCTACCATGATCGGGTTCATGGAAACGATAGTAGGAATATTATATTTCTGAGTGGTCAGGCAGCAGAATTTCATCATGATCATCGGTCCGATAGCTACACATTTTGTATAAGTTTTTCCTTCGGCGATCAGATCATCGATTACTTTTGTTACCATGCCACTTCTTCCATAAGATCCGTCATCTGTTGTAATATACAGGTTGCCTGCTACAGCTTCCATCTCTTTTTCCAGAATGATCAGGTCTTTGGTCTTTGCACCAACGATAACATCGGCATCAATACCATGTTCATGCAGCCATTTTACCTGTGGGTAAACCGGCGCAGTACCAACTCCACCTGCTACAAACAAGATTTTTTCCTTTTTCAGTTCTTCTGGATCTTCGTTCACGAATTCGGACGGACATCCCAGAGGTCCTACAAAATCTTCAAATGAATCTCCTGCCTGGAGTTTTGCAAATTTTTCTGTAGATGCTCCGATTGGCTGGAATACAATTGTTACAGTACCAGCTTCTCTGTCGTAATCACAGATTGTCAGAGGAATACGCTCTCCTGCATCGTCCTCTTTTACAATGATAAACTGACCTGGCTGACAGTGTTTTGCTACCATCGGTGCTTCTACAACCATGAGATATACAATCTCGTTCAGTTTTTCCGCTTTGATAATTTTGTACATAACATCCTCCTAGTTATTTTTATTTTAACACGGCACAATTTCATAGGGTAACGTGTTATAATCCTCTGTCTATTTTGCCATAAAAATGTAGAAAAATCAATAGCTTCTATTTGGCTTCTGTAAGTTTGTAGATTGCGCTACCCGGACTGCTGACTTTATTGTGTTCGTCGACAAGAATCGCATAGAAAGTATGTGTTCCTTTTAACATCTTTACAGGCTGATCTTCCTGATACAGTTCGTCGGCAATCGTTGGTTTTTTGTCAAATGCATAATATGCTCTGCATCCTTTTGGAACAATGATATAGATATTGGTATCCATGTCCGTGGTAAAGCTTCCGGATGACGGAGAAATCTGCGGCGGGTCAGGAGCTTCGTAAGCAATCGTGTATGTTTTGCTGACAATATCGCTTGTAATCCCCTTTTTGTTCACTGTAACCGCTTTGATAATGGTCTGACCTTCTTTGAGTGCAATACTGTCGGTATACAGATTACTTGAGGAAGTCGGATCTGTTCCGTCGGTGGTATAATAAATCTGATCTTCGTCCTCTTTGGAATATAAAGAAAGAGTTTTCGGCTCGTCATAGCTGCCCTCTGGAAGACTGAATACCGGATTCTTACTGATATAAGCAGAAAATTTATTCAGTATGTCATCATTATCACAGCTGTCCAGCAGATTTTTCACTTCATCGGGCTGATCATTTTCCATATATATTTTGATGAGCTGATTATAAGCGGATTGGTTATCCGGTTCCAGACGAATAGCATCCTGAAGCGTTTTGATTGCCTGATCCGTCTTTTCCAGCTTAACCTGTACCTGTGCCAGAAGAAGTTTTGCATCAACGTCCGAATCATCCAGACTGACAGCACGCTCTACAAATTTATAGCTTTCTTCGTATTTGTGATTGGAAAATGCAGTATCTGCCATGCGGATCTGGTAATCAAAATCGTTGTAATTTTTTTTGTCCATACCAAGTTTGAAAAACAGACCGGCAGCAACCAGAACAAGAACACCGGCGACAGATACCAGGATCATCCGTTTCTTCTTCGCTTTTTTTCGACGGCGGTTCTCAGCTGCGATCGCTGCACGCTTTCTGGCAGCGGCGGCTTCTGCCTGTTCTTTTTCTTTTTTCAGTTTTTCCTGAACCATATAATCGCCAAAGGAATCATAATCAGGAACCCATTGTACTTCCTGACCGCAATTCAAACAGAAAAGTCGTCCTTCTTCAATCGGCTCTCCACAATTTGAACATCTCATTTTTATTCTCCTTTAAAAAAATATATGTTATAAACATTCTTCAATATAAGTATCAAATTCTTCCATCGACATCAGAACCTTTCGTGGCTTCGTCCCCTCTTCCGGACCTACGACACCGGCTTCACATAACTGATCCATTATGCGGGCAGCCCGGTTAAAGCCGATCTTGAACATACGCTGTAACATTCCAATAGAAGCTTTGTCTTTATCAATGATAAATTTTCCTGCATCTACGAAATAAGCATCCAGATCCTGTCCGGAACCTGATCCGGAAGTGCTGCTTTGAGAAGCATTCATCATATCAGTGATCTTACTGTCATATACCTGATCCGTCTGATGATTGTCTGTGAGAAATTCCACAACTTTTCCCACTTCTTTATCTGATACAAAAGCTCCCTGCAATCGCACCGGCTTTTGATATCCCTGTGGATAATAAAGCATATCTCCTTTTCCCAGAAGTTTTTCTGCTCCATTCATATCCAAAATCGTTCTCGAATCCACACCCGAAGATACAGAAAAAGCAATACGGGATGGCATGTTTGCCTTGATCAGTCCTGTGATGACATTGACGGATGGCCTCTGTGTAGCAATGATCAGATGAATACCAGCTGCTCTGGCCAGCTGAGCCAGACGGCAGATCGCATCTTCTACTTCGCCAGGAGCTACCATCATAAGATCTGCCAGCTCGTCTACAATTATCACAATCTTTGGAAGTTTCTGAGGTTTGTTTTCGTCTTCTATATCAGCCAGCTGCTCCACTTTCGCATTATATCCTTTCAGGTCACGAACGTTGTATTCTGCGAATTTGTTATAGCGGTCAGTCATTTCTGCCACAGCCCAGTTCAATGCGCCGGCAGCTTTTTTCGGGTCAGTGACTACCGGAATGAACAGATGTGGAATACCATTATAGACACTTAACTCCACTACTTTCGGGTCAATCATGATCAGCTTTACTTCATCGGGTCTGGCTTTATAGATGATACTCATGATCAGAGTATTGATACACACGGATTTACCGGATCCGGTAGCACCGGCAATCAGCAGATGGGGCATCTTACCTATATCTGCGACAACTGTTTTTCCTCCAATATCTTTACCGACGGCAAATGCAAGTTCAGATGAAAATTCTCGGAATTCCTTTGTCTCTAACAGATCCCGAAGCATAACCGGACTGTTGGTAGCGTTTGGAACTTCTATTCCGACAGCTGCTTTTCCGGGGATCGGTGCTTCGATTCGAATATCGGCAGCTGCAAGATTCAACTTGATATCATCTGCCAGTCCTACAATTCTACTGACTTTGACACCCTGTTCCGGCTGCAATTCATATCGGGTCACAGTTGGCCCGCAGCTTACATTGGTGATGGTTACGTTTACACCAAAATTGTGCAAAGTTGTCTGCAATTTCATGGCAGTTTCACGCAGATGGTCGTCAGAATCTCCGGATGCATTTCGATCGCCTCGTTTCAGAAAATCAACCGACGGAAAAACATATTCTTTTTTTGCAGGTTCTCTGGCGATTTCCTGCTGAATATTTTCTATCCCATTTGCTATCTCTTCCTGCGAGGAACGCGGCTTTCTGTTACGGGTGGCTTTTTTCGTATGAGATTCTGTAACAGTATCCTGCTCTTTTGATATATCCGGGTCTGCCTGTACTTCGTCGCTTGTAACAGGTTTTAATTCCTGTACATCAAACGGAAGCTCCTGCCGGATGGCATTGACAGGTTCTTCAGGGACAGGGGCAGGTGCAGGACGTTCGATATGAATCTCCGGCATGGCGGGAGAAGTCGCGTTTGCTTTTGCGGCTTCACGGGCCAGTCTGCGTTCTTCCCGTTGCTTTTGTTTTTCTTTTTTTATATTTTCTTTCGCGTTTTCTTTTTCCGGAACAGTATTGTTTTCTTTTGGCAGCTTCGTCTCTTCCAGTGCAAACACCCCACGTTCTTCTACTCGACGGGCGTGATTTTCAAGTGCTTCCTGATATACCTTTTCACCGGTTTTCTTTAATGGCGCAAGAACCGTATGCTGCGTGATAATGATCACAGAGATGATCAGAAAAATAAACATCAGCACATAAGCACCTGCAGTACCAAAGGAAACACATAAAAACTTTGCTGTTGCACCACCGATGATTCCACCGCCGGTTTTGTGCTGTGAACAATAAGTATAATATCCGCTTACCGTATCTCCCTTCAGACAGCCGAGAGTAAACAGGTGAATCAGTGTAGTAAGACACCAGAATGCCAGTGCGACACCCCAGAGTTTCCGAGACATCAGGTCATTGTCATAATTTGCGATAGCAAATGCAGTTCCCATAAACAGAACTACCGGAAACAGATAGGCCATCCAGCCGAACAGTCCGAAAAAAAACTGACTGATAACAGTTCCTACTTTTCCACCGATATCAAAATTGCTGATCACCAGCAGTACGGAAACAGCCAGTGTGATCAAGATCGTGATTTCTGTAACCAGCTCCCGGTTATACGCCTGTTTCTGGCGCTTTTTAGCGGAAGGTGTTTTTTTACGGGTTGTTTTCCTTCCGGCAGTACTCTTTTTTTTTCGTGTCCCCGTTGACGGCATAGATGTTATCTCCTCCCCTTATCTGATATGCTCTACACAAAATAACAGACGATCGCAAGAATCCCCATGATAAAACAATAGATGGAAAAAATACGAAGTTTTTTCTTCTTTATAAAAGCCAGCATAAATCGAATGGAAAAATATCCGACGACAGCTGCGGTGAGCATACCTGCTGTATAACTGAATCCAAGAGACCAGGTGACAGATTTTGATTCCAGTTTTCCACATTCAAGAATCATAGCACCCAGGATTGCCGGAATCGATACAAGATAAGAATATCGAATGGCGAAACCGCGGCGGAAACCGCATAAAAATCCGGCGATTATAGTGATACCGGAACGGGAAATTCCGGGAATCACACTGATTCCCTGACATACGCCGATAGCGAGAGCCTGAGGAACTGTAATATGTTTTGGCAGCTTATTCCCCAATTGCCAGTTGTCAACTACGAGCAGTACAACTGCAGTGATAAGCAGACCAAGTCCGGTGACCGAAAGGGAAGAACTACACCGGTCAACAAGATTCTGCAGCAGATATCCAAGAATACCGGTTGGTATTGTAGAAATCAGGATCATCGCAACCATGGTGCGGTAATTGTTACAAAGAATCTTGCGATAGGGTGTTGTCTGTGCACTATGCATTTTATTATCAATATATATTTTAAAATTGGCAGTCAGATCCTGAAAAATATGTATGGTTTCCACCAACATACGGAACAGATCGTTTTTAAAAACCAGACAAATAGCGATCAGTGTACCAAAGTGCAGCAACACATGAAAAAGTACATCGGTATCTGTTCGGATATTTAATAAATTTTCTAAGATGACCAGATGGCCGGAACTGCTCACCGGCAAAAATTCCGTAAGCCCCTGGACAATTCCCAGAATCATGGCGTCAAAAAAACTCATGGTTATCCTCATTTATTGTTTATTTGTATGCTTCTCTTACATCAAAATATTATTATATCATAAAAATACGGGAGATACAATCTCCCGTCGCTCTTTTCGGATGAAAATCTGAACTTTTAGAAATTAAGCAGCCATGATTGGAGAAAAAGAAATCAGAACTCCGCAAAGTATTGCCAGGGTAATGGCAAGTACGGTAATTACAAAAAAGCGGGGACTTTTTTTATCTTTGACAAGAAGTCGTCCGCACTGTGGACAGTGAGTCAGGCTGTTTTCAAATAACAGCGCACACTCTGTACAACGTTTCATAGCCTTGTTCCTCCGAATACATAAACTTATCTGTCTCCTCATTTTAACACGAATCGATCGGCAGAACAACTATATGTTTTTCTTCATCAGTTCTTTTAGCTTATTCAGTGCTTCCCGGATACCACCGATCTCGTTGATCAGGCCTTCTCTGACAGCATCCTCTCCTTCTAACATGGTTCCGACATCTTTGACCAGCATAGAGGTATCAAGCATCAGTTCTTCCAGACGTGGCTGAGTGATATCGGAATGCGCGGCGATAAAACCGGTGATTCTGTCCTGGGTTTTTTCCATGTTACGATAGGTTTGCATAACACCAATGAACATACCATTTGTGCGCACGGGATGAAGAACCATGGTCGCGCTTGGGACGATGAAACTGTAATCAGCAGAGACGGCAAGAGGAACACCGATGGAATGCCCGCCTCCCAGAACCAGTGATACGGTTGGCTTGCTGAGTGATGCGATCATCTCTGCGATAGCAAGTCCGGCTTCCACGTCACCGCCTACCGTGTGCAGAAGAATCAGGATTCCTTCAATTTGTTCATCATCTTCAATCAGAGCAAGCCGCGGAAGAATTTCTTCATATTTGGTGGATTTGGTACGATCTCCCAGAGATTCATGCCCTTCCACTTCTCCGATGATGGTGAGCAGATGAATCCGGCTTTCCAGGGGTACAGCGTTATCTATCGGTTCTGCTTTTGGCTGTAGCTTTTGTTTCGTTTCCTGTTTGTCCATATTCGGCATCTCCTTTTACTTTCTGTGAACTGTCAGTGTTCCCAATCAGTATGGACAGTTATGGACAAAAAAATACGCCGGAGACATGGGAAACCATGCCCGGCGTAAAATATTGTTGTTTTATTCGTCCCAGTTATGATATACAGCCTGTACATCATCATCATCTTCCAGAAGATCCAGAGTTCTCTGCAGATTTTTAACAGCAGTTTCATCTGTTAGTTCCACATAATTCTGCGGAATCATGGTAACTTCTGCCTCTGCCATTATCACGCCTTCTTTTTCCAGAGTTTCACGGACAGTGGAGAAATCGTCCGGATCGGTGATGATCTCATAACAGTCATCCTCTTCGGAAAAGTCTTCTGCACCGGCATCCAGAGCCATCATCATCAGGTCATCAGCTTCCATCTCGCAGTCTTCCTTTGCAACAATGATCTGACCCTTTTTATCGAACATGAAAGATACACATCCAGGAGTACCAACGTTTCCGCTTCCCTTTGTGAAGGCACTTCTTACGTTTGCAGCAGTACGGTTTTTGTTGTCGGTCAGGGTATCTACGATGATCGCGATACCGTTCGGACCATAGCCTTCATAGGTGATCATTTCGTAGTTATCGGCGTTGGCATCACCGGCTGCTTTCTTGATACCGCGTTCGATGGTATCGTTCGGCATGTTGTTTGCTTTTGCTTTTGCGATGACATCACGCAGCTTGCTGTTGTTTTCAGGATCCGGACCGCCCTCTTTTACGGCAATTACGATCTCACGGCCGATAATTGTAAAGATTTTTCCTTTTTTTGCATCATTCTTTTCTTTCTTGTGTTTGATATTGGCAAACTTAGAATGTCCTGACATAATATAAACTCCTTTTTCTATTGTATTTTTTCTACTCTTATTTTTTGAATAATATTGTCCTCAACAGAAAGAATCTGGAAACAATATCCATTCGCATTTATCTCTTTATCTTCAGCTGTCGGAATGTGCCCCAGCAGTGAAGTAAGATATCCGTTTAAGGTTTCAAAAGCATGATCACCAAGGTCGATACCCAGGACTTCTTCCACATCATCCAGTGGTGTCAGACCATCCATCAGAATACTTTCGTCGAACTGTGGCTGGATAAATTCTTCGGATTCGTCATACTCATCGAAGATGTTTCCTACAATCTCTTCCAGAATATCTTCCATCGTTACCAGCCCGGCGGTCTGCCCGTATTCATCGACAACAATTGCAATATGGATTTTTTTCGTCTGCATTGCCTGAAAGAGAGAATCTATTCCACGGGTTTCCGGGATATAAGCGACGGAACGAACCAGCTTTGGAATCTGCATCAGGCTTTTGGCTTCATATTCTGCCCGATTCTGATGTTCCATGGCATCTTTGATATGGATAAATCCAACAATATTATCGATATCTTCATGGTATACCGGATAACGGGAATTACTGTGTTCCGACATATATACAATGGCATCCTTTAGCAGGGTAGTATCGTCCAGCGCATTGATATTTTTCCGGTGAGTCATAATATCTTTTGCTGATTTATCATGGAATTCCATGATATTCTGGATCATCTCCGCTTCGCTCTCCTGAATGATACCCTGTTCATGGGCTTCATCTACAAGATCAATGATTTCATCTTCTGTTACATCATCTTCTGTGTGATTCGGATCAATACCAAACAGGCGTACGGTGAGATTGGTTAAAAGTTCCATCAATTTTGTAATCGGCCAGGCCAGAATAATTCCTGCCTGCACCATATGTACCATCCGATAAGCGGAAGCTGCTGCATGACGAGAGCAGATTCTTTTTGGTACCAGAATGCCGAAAGTGGACAGTAAAATCAGATCCACAAAAAGTACCAGTATACACAGTATGATCTTTCCGGGGTTTTCTGTGAAAAAGGCACCTGCAGTGGTAGCAGAAAGACTGATAGATACTGTCTTCATAATGCTTTTCAATTGTACATAACCTACCAGAAAGCTTAACAACATATGGTAAAACTGTACGGTTTGAATCAGTGATCCAGGGGCATTCATAATGTGAAGGAGAAGTTTGCTTTTTCTGTCTCCCTGTTCCGCTTTGTCTTCTATCTCATTTTCATTGAGGTTCTGGATCGCGGAACCGAATCCGTAAAAAATACTGTTGATTACTATAAACAGCAGAAATAACATCCACCCGGCGACCGGATTATCACTACTATCCATATACACTCCTTTTTTCTGTGCGTATTATTAAGATCATAAGGCATAAGCACACAGTTATGCCCGAAAAAGTATATCACCTTACTATTTATTCGTCAAGCAACTCCATGTTATGTAGGAAGTTCCAGACTGATTTTCAGTGCTTTGTTTACTTTTGCAAGGGCCTCCGGATCCAGATGACAGATCTTGTCTTTCAGCCTTTTTTTATCAATGGTGCGCAGCTGTTCGAGAAGAATGACGGAATCCCTGACAATGTCGTAAGCAGATGCGTTGATCTCGATGTGCGTAGGCAGTTTGGCTTTATTCATCTTGGAAGTAATGGCAGCACAGATCACTGTCGGGCTGTGTTTGTTCCCGATATCGTTCTGGATGATGAGTACCGGACGGATCCCTCCCTGCTCACTTCCCACCACCGGACGAAGATCCGCATAATAAATATCTCCTCTTCTTATATTCACATTCTCCACACTCCGATTCCTATGTTCTGTCAGAAATTTCTGACATCTATAGTATTTCCTTGTTTATCCGGTGTATGCAGGTATATAAGAAATTTATCGATGGATGTTCGCTATTCGGCAGGTAGTAATCCGTAAGGTATTTCTATAACTGTGAAGGTACTGAATCATTACACATGGATGATTTTACAGATAGATTCTCGGTACACGCTTTGTGATACAGCAGATCAGTTCGTAGGAAAAACGACCGGACAGATCACCCAGTTCTTCTGCGGTGATCGTGCTGCCGTGGTCAGTTCCGAGTAATGTTACTTCTGTTCCGCGAACTGCTTCCGGAATGTCAGACACATCAACCATGAACTGATCCATACAGACTCTGCCGATAATCGGTGCTTTCTTTCCGTTGATCAGTAAGTATCCCTTATTGGAGAGGGATCGTGGATAACCGTCCGCGTAACCGACCGGAATGGTTGCGATCCTTGTAGAATCTCTGGTTGTGACAAAGGTTCCGCCATAACTTACTGCTACTCCTGCTTCCACTTCTTTTACGAAAGAAATATGACTTTTCAGTTCCATTACCGGTTGCAGTGCCACGCCCGGATTAACGACTTCGTCAGACGGTGCGATACCATAAAGTGTAATTCCCGGACGTACGGCATCGAGATCACCCTCACGGTGCCAGAGGATTCCTGCACTGTTGTTACAGTGACGGATCGGAATCCGAATACCGGCTTCTTCCAGCAAAGTCAGAAATTCCTGATAGTTTGCGAATTGCTGATGGGCAGAGGTCAGATCCTGTTCGTCTGCTCTTGCAAAATGAGTAAACGCACCTTCGATCGTAATTCCCGGAAGTTTGCTGATCCGCAGGATCTCAGGAAGGCTTTCTTTGGGATGACGAAAACCGATTCGTGTCATACCGGTATCAAATGCCAGATGGATCGGATGTACTTTACCTGCTTTCTGAGCCTCCTGAGATATCTTTTCAGCTGTTTCATAATCAAACACTGCCGGACGGATATCCAGTTTCACCAGTGTCTGATAATCTTCCGGAAAGACATAACCGAGGATCAGTATAGGTTTTTTTAAACCGGCATCGCGGAGTTCTTCGGCTTCCGGTACATTGGCTACCGCATATCCCCAGATGTAGTCTTTTCCTTCCATAAGATGTGCCACAGGAACTGCTCCATGACCGTAAGCATTGGCTTTGATCACACCAATCATCCTGGTTCCTGGTGTAAGATTTTTTTTCATGTTTTCCAGGTTTTGTTCCAGCGCATCCAGATGGATGGCGGCATAGACCCGACTGTTTTTTTTCATAATTTATTTTCTCCTGTATGTTCAATTCTGACTGTCCATTTTCTGCAGCTGTGCTTCAAGACCGGAAAGAATATCTGTAGCTTTCATGGAACGGGCTCCTTTGGCAGAGGCGGCCTGATCGCCGGCAAGCCCGTGAAGCCATACCGCAAATGGTGCCGCCTTGGAAGGGTTCATTCCCTGTCCAAGCAATCCTGCAACTACCCCACACAAAACATCACCCGAACCTGCGGTGGCCATCCCATCGTTGCCGGTCAGATTCAGGAAAAAGCTTCCGTCTGCGGTTCGAATCCAGGTTCGCGCATCCTTCATGATCAGAGTACAGGGGCAGTTGTTATAAAATACATCCATAAACTTCTGCGGATGTACTTTCAGATCACTGATCGTACACTCTGCCAGCCGGCTCATTTCTCCGAGATGAGGGGTCAGGATGCAGGCAGCATCGCACTGTGCCTGCAGATCTTTTCGTTTTGCCAGAAGATTTAAAGCATCTGCATCAATGACTATAGGCTTGCTTTGACGGAATGTCAATACTGTTTGCAACAAGTTATCCGCTGTTTTGGAAGTAGAAAGCCCCGGACCAACAGCAACCACATCTGCCCAGTCCATAGCTTTTCTGACAATTTCTGACAGTTCATCCGGTGTCATGGAAGGTTCATAAACCGAAAGCATGGCTTCCGGAAACTGCTGCTGCAGGATGATACGGTTGCTTTCATCCGTCAGGATACGGACCATCCCGGCACCGCTTAAAAGTGCCGCTTTCGAAGAAAAGTAAGCTGCCCCGCTCATATTACGGCTTCCGGCTATCAGCAGGATTTTTCCGAAAGTTCCTTTGTTGCCGGCAGGATCCCGCACAGGAAGCCAGGAAACATCTTTGTTATCCAGTGAAAAAACGCCTTCGGATGCACCGTAGATGCCAACATCTTTCACCTGAATATGTCCGGCATAGACGGATCCAGGGTACAGACTGATCCCAAGCTTACGGTATGCAAAGGTGACCGTTTCGGTTGCCCGGATGGCAGTGCCCATAACCTGTCCCGTGCCTGCATGGATACCGGATGGAATATCCACCGCAAGAACCGGAATGCCGGAAGCATTGATTTTCTCTGCCAGAGCCTGGTATTTTCCGGACAATTCTCTGGATAATCCGACACCAAAAAGTGCATCTACAATAGTAGTATATTCAGAAAACCGGCAGTTGTTGACTATCGATACCTGATAATTTTTAGCTGCCTGCCACTGAATGTGCATTTCTTCGGTGAAGGATGTGTGATTTCCGGCGAGATAAAGATCTACCGGATATCCTGCCAGATGCAGAAGTCTTGCAACTGCAACGCCATCTGCTCCGTTATTGCCGGAACCGCATACAACCAATGTTTTTTTCAGTGGAAAATGTTGCTTCAGACAGTCAAATACCGCCATTGCTGCCCGTTCCATCAAAACCAGAGAAGGAATGCCCATCTGCTTAATCGTAGACTGGTCAAGCTGCTTCATCTGTTTTCCTGTTACTAAAATCTGCATAGCTATGATCTCACTTTCTGTAAAACTATGAGAAACACGCTCTGCGAGTTTCTCATGGTTATCGCGGCCTCTACACTCCGTTTCGGTCGTTGCTCACGTAAATAAAAGGCTGCTGCCCTCTGTTGGCAGCAGCCTTGCTGTTGTTAAATTTTGCCTTGTTCCTGTTTATGATCTTTTTCAAAACGGCTCAGATTGTAGGAAAGTCGCATCAGGCTTTCAGAAAGGTGTACATTTTCCACGATCACATCCTCCGGCATAAAAAGATTCAGATCTGTGTGGGCAAAATTCCAGATGGCTTTTACTCCCACATCCACCAGCAGTTTTGCCATATCAAGGGCTTTGGCTTTCGGCAGGGTCAGAGTAGCAATCTCTACATGATTATCCTTCACGAACTCAGGAAGTTCGTCAATCATACGGATTTCGATGCCGCGCACGGAAACTCCCTGCATGACCGGATTCACATCGAAAATCCCGACAATTTTAAATCCCTGTTTTTCAAACTGTGTATAATTGGCAAGTGCCTGACCGAGATTACCGGCACCTACGATAATCATATTGTGTGTGCGATCCAGCCCCAGGATTTTTGCAATTTCCGAATGGAGATATTTAACGTTATATCCGTATCCCTGCTGTCCGAATCCACCAAAATTATTAAGATCCTGTCGGATCTGAGAAGCTGTCACTTTCATCCGCCCACTCAACTCATTGGACGAGATTCTTTCTACCCCATCTTCCATCAGTTCTCCCAGATATCGATAATATCGGGGAAGACGTTTGATGACTGCTCTTGATATGTCTTTTTCCTCCACGCTGCTTTCCTCCTGCATCATACTAATATTATTATAGTTAAGTGTGAAAAGTTTGTCAAATAAACTTCTGATTTTGTTGTGATTTTCTTGCGAATTTTCTTCATTCATGTATAATATTCGATAGACTTGTGAAATTTAAGGAGGTTTTTCATGATTTTATCATGTCAGAATATTAATAAATCATTCGTAACAGATGATGTTTTAAAGGATGTGTCTTTTCATCTGGAGGAAAGGGAAAAGGCTGCACTGATCGGACCGAATGGTGCCGGAAAGTCCACACTGTTAAAAATCATTATGCAGGAGATGCCGGCAGATTCCGGTGAGGTGATAGTTGCCAAAGGGAAGACACTCGGTTATCTGGCACAGCATCAGGAAGTCAGTGGCGACAATACGATCTACGGGGAGCTGCTTTCTGTCAAACAGTATCTGTTAGACATGGAAGAAAAGATCCGCACCATGGAACAGCAGATGAAGACGTTGACCGGACGGGAACTGGATGAACTGCTCGCTTCCTACTCCCGTCTCACTCATCAGTTTGAACTGGAAGGTGGTTATGCCTGCCGCAGTGAAGTTGTAGGTGTATTAAAAGGTCTGGGATTTGAGGAAGAGGATTTTTCAAGAAAGATCGGCACATTATCCGGCGGACAGAAAACCCGTGTGGCGCTCGGACGTCTGCTGTTGTCCAACCCGGATATAATTCTTCTTGATGAGCCGACCAATCACCTGGATATGGAATCTATTGCATGGCTGGAGACATATCTGATCAACTATAAAGGCGCGGTATTTATCGTCTCCCATGACCGTTATTTTCTGGATCGCGTCGTGACAAAAGTAGTCGAAATCGATCGCGGACATGTTCGTACTTTTATGGGGAATTATTCTGCGTATGCAGAGAAAAAGGCAATGATCCGAGATGCGGAATATAAGGCATGGCTGAATCAGCAACAGGAAATTAAGCATCAGGAAGAAGTCATTGCAAAATTAAAATCTTTCAACCGGGAAAAATCCATCAAACGTGCAGAGAGCCGGGAGAAAATGCTGGATAAGATCGATGTGCTGGATAAACCGGTGGAAGAAAATGTCGAAATGCATCTGGAACTGAAGCCGCGCGTAGTCAGCGGAAACGATGTATTAACAGTAAAAAATCTGGCGAAAGCATTTCCTCAGCAGGAGCTGTTCTCCAACGTGGATTTTTCTGTGAAACGGGGAGAACGTGTTGCGATTATCGGCGCCAATGGAACCGGTAAGACAACCATTCTTAAGATTTTAAATGGTCTGGTGGAGCCGGATGCAGGGGAAATCGAACTGGGTAGTAAAGTACAGATCGGTTATTATGATCAGGAACATCACGTACTCCATATGGAGAAAACAATCTTTGAAGAAATCTCCGATGAGTATCCTTATCTGACAAATACAGAAATCCGCAATGTACTGGCTGCGTTCTTATTTACCGGAGATGATGTCTTTAAACTGATCAGTGCTCTTAGCGGTGGCGAGCGTGGTCGTGTTTCTCTGGCAAAGCTGATGCTTTCCGAAGCGAACTTCCTGATTCTCGATGAGCCGACCAACCACCTGGATATCGTATCCAAAGAAATTCTGGAACAGGCGCTGAAACACTATACCGGAACTGTACTGTATGTGTCTCACGATCGTTATTTCATTAATCAGACCGCGACCCGGATCCTGGAGCTTACAAATCAGGCAATGGTCAATTATATCGGTAATTATGACTACTATCTGGAGAAAAAAGAAGAACTGACACAGATTTATGCACCGAAGGAGGAAGAAGCTGTTGCGGATGTTTCAGCATCTGCAACCAAACTTGACTGGAAACAGCAGAAAGAAGAACAGGCGAGACTTCGGAAACGGGAGAATGATCTAAAAAAGACAGAAGCAGAAATCGAAAAGCTGGAAACCAGAGACGGTGAGATTGATGAAGAGATGGCACAGCCGGAGGTTGCTGTCAATGTGGCGGAATGTGTGCGGCTTTCAAAAGAAAAGGTAGCAATTGCAGAAAAACTGGAAGAACTGTATGCAAAATGGGAGGAACTGGCGTAAACTATGAGAAACACGCTCTGCGAGTTTCTCATAGTTATCGCGGCAGTCGCCAAGGTCTCGTGCAACCACGGACTTTTTATGTCAAGGTGGTTCGATGGTTATAACTGCTTGAATCCCTGCACCTTCTGTTTTTGGTGCCATGTCTGTTTAGAGTGCAAGAAGTTTTTGAATGTCCAGTTTTCCCCATCCCTGGCGGTTTCTTGGATATCCGAGATCCAAACAGGATTCCCGCAGCAGCATTTTTACTTCCACATTTGTAAGAAAAGGATCTTTCTGTAACAACAAAGCAATAGCTCCCGAAACTCTTGGTGTGGACATCGATGTTCCGCTTTTGATGGCATAGCTGTTTCTTTTGTTGGCACAGGAGATCACATCTGCCCCGGGGGCCACCAGATCCGGTTTGCAGACACATTCTGCTGTGGGACCGGCACCGGAGACAGAACTGATCCGGTCCAGCATATCACTTGCTCCCACAGTGATCACTTTCTTACTGCTGCCCGGGGCTGTGACACTTCCATATGCAGGTCCCATATTACCGGCTGCGGTCACCACAACAAAGCCCTGATCCCATGCCTGTTCCACTGCTTTTATCAGTCGTGCGGCAGCTTTTGAATCCATTGCGGCAGCGCCCACAGAAATATTGATGATTCGTATTCCATAGAGGTTCTGATTGAAAGAGATCCACTGGAGTGCCCGTAAAACATCCTGTAAGCGTCCGTTTCCACGCCTGTCGAGTACTTTTGCAGCAACCAGGTGACACCCGGGTGCAACACCCTGATAGCGTCTGTCACTGGCTGTTCCGTCGCCTGCAAGAATTCCTGCCACATGTGTTCCGTGTCCGGAGTCATCATAAGGGTAAGGACGGTGTCCGAGAAAATCCTGAAATCCCCGGATCCGTTCACCAAAATCGATATGGGGATACAGTCCGGTATCTAAAATGGCAACGCCAATACCGGTTCCTGTCCATGTATTTGTGTACATAGAAAATCCGGCCTTTTTTCTATGGTATGATATAAAAGGTGAAAGGGAAAGTGGAAACGGTGCATATAGTAAAAAAAAGACCAACAGGTATGATATGAGTCAGCACCAGGATGCTATCTATGCAAATGACAGAATAGATCTGATCCTTCCTTACGGAAAAATTGACGAGGAATTCTATCAGCAGATCATTGCTCCGTATGAACCTACTGTGATCAACGATCAGTTTGTAGTGATCCATATACCGATTCGGCCGAATGGACTTCTTGAAAATATACGGTTTGTGTACAGTCTGGTTCCGAATCTGTATGTTCCTCTGGATACAACCAGTCTGGAAGTCAGCGGAATCCTACAGACACAAAATCAACCAGGGCTGAATCTTCATGGAAAAAATGTGTTACTGGGATTTGTGGATACGGGAATCAATTATACGCATCCGGCTTTTTTATCAGCAGATGGACAGACGCGGATCGTGGAAATCTGGGATCAGACAGTGCCCTCTTCCACCGGGGACGGACCTTTCGGGTATGGGACCGTCTATACGGCAGAACAGATCCAAGAGGCAGTAAATCTGGAAAATCCTCTTTCCCTTGTGCCGGTGACAGATCCGGAAGGACATGGAACCTTTATAGCGGGGGTAGCTGCCGGAAGTGAAAACCGGCAGCAGGAATTCATCGGAGCAGCCAATGAGGCTCAGATTGCGGCAGTGAAGCTAAAGGAAGCAAAACAGCCGCTTCAAAATTTTTATTTTTATTCCGGAGAGAAACCGGTATATCAGGAAAATGATATTATGACGGGAATTCAGTATCTTGTGGAACTGGCAGAACGCCTGCAGCTGCCGTTGGTGTTGTGTCTGGCACTGGGGAGTAACCAGGGAGATCATATGGGATATACCCCCCTTGATCTCACTTTACGGAGACTGGATACGGTTCCGGGAATTGTCTGCGTTACTGCAGCGGGAAATGAAGCAGGAAAGGCACATCATTATTTGGGTAATGTTACAGGATATACCCAGCCCACATCTGTGGAAATTCTGGTTCCCGAGGGCTGTCCTGGATTCTTTGCAGAACTGTGGGGCTTTCCACCGGAACTGTTCTCGGTAGGCTTTCGCTCTCCTTCCGGGGAGATAATTCCGCGGATACCGGCAAGGCTTGGACAGATGCAGAATATTCCGCTTTTTCTTGATCGTACCCACATTGAACTATATTATGAAGTAATACAGAGTACTTCCGGCAGTCAGCTTATTTTTCTTCGTTTTGTTATGCCCACACCGGGAATTTGGACGATACAGGTATATGCATCCGGTAATACCAGAAGTGAATTCCATCTGTGGCTTCCCATAAGTGGATTTGTGTCTTCGAATATCATCTTTCTTATGCCGGATCCTTATACAACCATCACAGCACCGGGAAATTCCCCATATGTGATTACCGCAGGGGCTTACGATGCTTACAGCAAAAGTATCTATCTCAATTCCGGCCGTGGCTATACAAGAAATCAACAGGTCAAGCCGGACCTTTGTGCCCCGGGGGTGAAGGTGTCCGGACCGGGAATCAGGGACAGTTATGTACAGCGGGACGGAACGAGTGTTGCTGCTGCCCTGACAGCGGGAAGCTGTGCTCTTTTGATGGAATGGGGACAGAAATTGCCGGTTCCCCGCTATCTGTCAACCTATGAGATGAAGAATCTTTTGATTCGCGGAGCAATCAGGAATCCGGATCTTTTTTATCCCAACCGGGAATGGGGATATGGAACTCTGGACGTTTATCAGGTGTTTCGTGCGATTTCCACAACTTAAAAACTTTTTGGTGAATCCGTAACCATCTGTATGTCCATTCCATAAGATGAAGTGTAATCAATCCTAAACGGAGGAATACTTCAATGAGTGATATCACTGCTACAAACTGCGGATGCGAACGGGACTGTGGATGTAACAATGGATGTAACGGCGGATGCAACAATGGATGCAATGGAAACGGACTGTTTAATTTCTGGGGCGGAAACGGAAACTGTAGCTGCATTCTCTGGATCTTGATCCTTCTGGCTTGCTGCGGAAACAATGATGGCTGTGGCTGCGGAAACAATGACAACAACTGCTGCCTGATTCTGCTGATCCTTCTGTGCTGCGGCGGATGCGGAAACGGCTGCTTCTAAGCGTGTCTGAAAAAGGTTTTTCGTGAGCTGCGAGTCCCACTTTGTGGGAAATTTTATCCGAATGAGGGTAAAATATACCGCAAAGTGGGGCTTGCAGATTGCGGAAATGATTTTTCAGACACGCTCTAGTACATCGTTTCGTTAATAATTGTATTATTCCCTGCGCCTGCGGTGTCTGTTCCCTGCCGCAGGCGTATATCTACATAATAGTGTGATGTGAATTAAGTCAAAGGATGACACGTGACAGTTATTGCCGGGAGTCCGGGGAAAAGAGATCGGAAATCCTGGTATGCAATGTACTAAAAGGCAGGTACGTTCAATGGTTACGCACCTGCCTTTTGACAATATAGAATAGTTATATCAGCATGTCGCATGCATGATTATATGTGTTTGATTGTATAGCTTCCATAACCACTCTCGCAGATCGAACTCTCAAAGAAGTAGGCAGCAGCACGGATCAGATATCCGGTATCTTCACTTCCTGCGGTTTCATAAGGTGAATGCATGGCCAGCTGTGGAAGGCCGATATCTACGGTATTTAACGCTACCTGTGTGTTGGAGATATTACCAAGGGTAGAGCCACCTGCCATATCAGAACGGTTTAAAAAGGTCTGATATGGTACATCTGCCCGTTTGCAGATTTCCTGGAAGATACCTGCGGCCATGCCGTCTGTAGTATATTTCTGATTGGCACTGTATTTGATCACAATACCTCCATTCATATACGGACGGTTGGTCGGACACGCCTTATCTGTATAGTTTGGATGTACGGCATGAGCATTATCTGCGGAGATCATAAAGCTGTTTGCCAGATATTTTCGGTAAGCGGACTGGTTTTTTCCCATTGCTTCACAGATGCGGATCAACGTATCGCGAAGTAATGTAGAAGCAGCCCCCTGCTTGCTGGAACTTCCCACTTCTTCATTGTCAAAGACACAGTGAAGCGGAATACTTTCTCCGTCCTGTGCCTGTAAGAAACCTTCCAGTGACGAGAATGCACACTGCAGATCGTCCAGACGACCGCAGGAAATATATTCTCCCGAAGCACCCCATACAGTACCGGGAGTCCGGCTGTATACATAAAGATCGTGTGCCAGAATATCTTTCCGGGCAACACCGGCAAGTGCTGCCATTTGTTCCATAAAGGTTCCTTTTGCGTTTTCATCTCCATACAGAGGAAGGAGCTCTTTCTGCGGATTAAACGGAACGCCGTTGTTGGCATCACGGTTCATGTGGATCGCGAGGCTTGGTATCATCACCAGGTCCTTTTTAACATCCACCAGTTTTGTGACAATCTGCTCTCCGTCTTTCACTACCAGGCGGCCAGCTACGGACAGCGGACGGTCAAACCACGGAGCGCAGAGCATACCGCCATATTTCTCTACGTTCAGTTTTACATAATGTCCTTCTGCCTCTATCTCCGGGTTCTCTTTAATCTTGAACATCGGGGAATCGCTGTGGCTTGCCATGATCTGAAAGCCTTTCCACTCCTTTGCCGGGATACGGAAGGCAATAATGGATGAGCCGTTGCGGATCACATAGTATTTTCCACCTGCCTGCAAGTTCCAGTCAGATCCCTCAAGAAGTGGCTGGTAGCCTTCTGCCTTCAGTCTGCATCGCATCGCTTCGATCGCATGAAATGCAGTCGGACTGTTTTCAATGAAAGAAAATAATTTTTCTGTTGTCATATTATGCATTTTTTTTACCTGTACTTGCATGAATTCCACGGTTTTCATCTCCGGTTTCATTGACACCGAATTCGTAGTCGTTGCCCGGCAGAATGATGTTCAGCAGAATACCTGCGATTGCTGCGATAGCAAGTGCTGTCAGGGTAATTGGAGTGCCTGCGATGGTAAAAGTGATACCATTGCTGAATCCAAGACCGCAGACAAAGATGACACCTGCGATGATCAGGTTTCTTGATTTGGTCAGGTCTACTTTGTTTTCCACCACGTTACGCACACCGATTGCAGAAATCATACCATACAGCATAAAGCTGACACCACCGATGATTGAAGATGGCATGGTACTGATGATGGCGGATACTTTCGGGATAAAGCTGATGATGATCGCAAAGCATGCAGCGATACGGATAACCAGCGGATCATGTACACGGCTCAGTTCCAGAACGCCGGTATTTTCTCCGTAGGTGGTATTGGCCGGTCCGCCGAGAAGGCCTGCCAGAGCTGTAGCAAGACCATCTCCAAGCAGTGTTCTGTGAAGTCCGGGTTCTGCCAGAAAGTTTTTCCCAACCGTTGCAGAGATGGCAGACATATCACCTACGTGTTCCATCATAGTTGCGATAGCGATCGGAGCCATAACGAGAATGGCAGTCACGTCAAATTTTGCGAACTGCATCGGCGGAAGACCTATCCAGTTTGCAGTACTTACAGAAGAAAAGTTCAGGATGGCAGAGCCGTCCGGATTGGTAATTCCCATCGCGTTCATGATCAGTGCAACCACGTATGAGATCACAACCCCCATCAGTATCGGGATAATTTTAAACATACCTTTTCCCCAGATGTTAAAGATGATAATTACGGCCAGAGCAACAAGTGCGAGAAACCAGTTGGTGGAAGCATTATTGATCGCAGAACCGGCAAGAGTCAGTCCGATACAGATGATGACCGGTCCGGTTACTACCGGAGGAAGGAACCTCATCACACGTTTTACGCCCACCAGACGAATGATCAGAGCAAGCACCAGATACATCAAACCGGCTACAACCACACCACCGCAGGCGTATGCAGCTTTGTCATTAACACTCATGGTTGCATACATACCGGTGTTCAGGTTGGCTACTGTTGAAAATCCCCCAAGGAAAGCAAAGGATGATCCAAGAAATGCAGGAACCTGGAACCTGGAGCACACATGGAATAACAAAGTGCCGAAACCTGCACAGAACAGAGTTACGGCGACGGTCAGTCCGTGTGTCGGACCTTCGCCACAGGCATCTGTAAAATAGCTGTTTACCAGAATCGGAACCAGAATGGTTGCACCGAACATGGCAAACATATGCTGCAGACCAAGGATCAACATTTTGGGGATTCCGAGTTGTTTGGCATCGCGAATCACATCATTTGTTTGATTTGTCATAACGTCTCCTTTTTCTTATTGTATTATTTTTTGCCTGTTCTATTATAGGGGTATTTCTGGTGGATTGCAAGGGAATTCCTTTCGGTTTTCGCTCCAGACATTCGATATCCAGTTCGTAGAGTGCGTTTCCGTCAATAACAAGTTTTTGCGTCTTTCTTTTTTGATTTTCCATACCGGATACTTCCTTTCAAAAGTCACATTCCTGCTTATATCTTATGCAGCCGGCTTCTCTTTTTCCGATGTGAAGCATAAGATAGTAGAAAAAACGGGGAAATTATATGAATGAAGACCGTATAGCTCCGATGACACCTCTGGATCAGATGCTGGCTCAGGATTCTTTACAGATGCTGAAAGCCGCCGTCCCTTATTTTCCGGCAGATGCACAGCGGGTTTTTGCTTTGTATGCAAAAATGATGGAACTTTCCCATACAATTGCAATGTTTTCCGGAGGTCCTGCAGAACTGATGATGATGTCCGAAGAGTCCGGAACTTCGCAGCCACTGGATATTCTGCAGCAGCTTCGAACGTATGCAGGTGAAAGCCAGAAAGAAATGATTGATCAGATCTTATTTGCCTTTCACGCACTGGAGATTTTGCAGATGCCTAAGGAACCTGCAGATCCGCTTGGATAAGGAGGTAAAAGTTTTATGACTCAGGAATGGATGAAGGATTCGACACTGGAAGGAATTGATCCGGCTAAGATGGCACTGTTACAGTCTCTGATACAACAGGGAAGTAAAAAAAATCAGAACGAAATGCTTGCATTTTTAATGTCCGCAGCAGCCAATTCAAAGAAAAATGGACTGCAGTTCAGCCCCGGAGAGATGGATATGATTACAAAGGTGTTAAAAAAAGGAAAATCATCACAGGAAATTGCAAAAATGGATCGGATCTTGTCGATGATGAAAATGCTTCGGAGGGAATAAAACGATAAAATTATCGGAAGATTTAAAAAGAAGAGATATCTGTAATTACTCCACAAATATCTCTTCTTTATATTTTATAATTTTCAGTTGTTGTATTCTATTCCTGCATAGAAAGAACACTGCGGTTCTGCCACAGGTATGTGATCAGAGAAATTACGGTCAGGATCAAAGAAGCATAGATCAGAATCTGCTCCACAATCACAAAACCACCACCCAGGTTTGCAATCAGAATGATGATCATAAACATCTGGCAGACAGTTTTACATTTGCCCCAGTAATTAGCTGCGATAACTACGCCATTGTCGGAAGCAATCAGTCGGAAACCACTGATAACAAATTCGCGTCCGATGATGATGATAACGATCCAGCTCGGGATCCGGGACATATCAACCAGGCAGATCATGGCAGAACAAACCAGCAGTTTGTCTGCCAGTGGATCCATGAACTTTCCAAAATTAGTTACCAGATTATCCCGTCGCGCCAGATAGCCATCCAGCATATCAGTCAGACTTGCTATAACAAAGATAGCAAGTGCCATCCATTTGGACCAGGTGCTAAAATTTCCAAGAAGAAATACTACAAAAAACGGAATCAAAATAATACGAAGCATCGTAAGTTTATTCGGTGTATTCATCTGCAATCTCTCCTATCAAATCATATTCCAGGGATCCTGTTACGTGTGCTTTTACAAAATCACCAGACATCAGAAGTTCTCCGGTATTGATAAACATATAACCATCAATGCCCGGTGCATCTGCGTACGTACGTCCCACATAAGCATTTTCATCTGCTACTTTTCCCTCTATCATCACCAGATAGTCTTTTCCCACACAGCTTTCTCCTCGTTCCAGAGAAATTTCCTGCTGCAGTTCCATAAGTTCTGCCTGGCGATCCTGTTTGACTTCTTCCGGAATCTGGTCCTCCATAGTTGCTGCCGGTGTATCTTCTTCCGGAGAATACGTAAATACACCAAGACGGTCAAATTCCATCTGATCCACAAATTCCATCAGTTCCTCATGATCTTCCTGAGTTTCTCCCGGAAAACCGGTAATCAGCGTGGTTCGAAGGACAATATCCGGGATCTCTCTGCGAAGAGTAGAAACCATGTCGATCAGCTGCTGTTTTGAAGTACGTCTTCCCATTCGTTTCAGGATTTTATCACTCGCGTGCTGGATTGGCAGATCCAGATAATGACAGATTTTTTTCTCATCACGAATCGTCTCGATCAGCTCCGGATAGATTTCTTCCGGATAACAGTACAGAACACGGATCCAGACAATTCCGGGAATCTTACAGAGCTCTTTTAATAACAGGTGCAGTGATTTCTTACCATAAAGATCTGTTCCGTAGATGGTGGTTTCCTGGGCTACCAGAATCAGTTCCCTGACGCCTTGTTCTGCCAGCTGTTTTGCATGCTCAATCAGAGTTTCCATGGGAACGCTGCGATAGTTTCCTCTGATTTTCGGAATGATACAGTAAGTACAGTGTTTGTTACATCCTTCGGCTATCTTCAGATACTCATAAAAACCGCCGGTTGTGATCATACGCTTGCCGGGCATCTGCGGTATGCCCTCCAGTGGTGTAAATACATGACTTACTTTTCCTTTCAGGGCTTCATCAACGGCATCTAAAAGAGCTGCCTGACTGTTAGTACCTAGAACGGCATCTACTTCCGGGATCTCTTTTGTGATCTCTTCTTTGTAACGCTGAGCAAGACAGCCGGTCACAATCAATGCTTTCAGATTGCCTTTGGTTTTATAGTCAGCCATCTCAAGAATCGCCAGAATACTTTCTTCTTTTGCATCATGGATGAAACAACAGGTATTGACGACAATCACATCTGCCTGCGATTCATCATCGGTCACTTCGAATCCATGGCTTACCAGCGCCCCCAGCATCTCTTCTGAATCAACCAGATTCTTGTCACATCCGAGAGACATGAAAAATATATACATAGATTAATAAATCCTTTCCATTGGTTAAAAAAGAGATGCCAGCACGCTCATGCAGCATCCCCTCTTATTGACCTGATTATTCTTCTGCGTTTTTGTCTTCCGATTCCAGTTCTTTTTCAAGAGCTGCTTCTGCCTCAGCTTCTTCTACATCTTCAGTGTCCGGGATGATAGTTACTTTTCCTTTATAAACCTCATCTACGGCGATAGAAAGTGGCTTATTCAGCGAATAACTTACCATCGGTTCCGCGCCTGCGATCAGCTGTCTAGCACGTTTGCTGGTAGCAAGAACGATGGAATATCTGCTGTTGCATACAGGAGTATCGATCTCCTCAACGTCTTTGTTTACTGCCTGGATTAATTCTGTATAAGATGGATGTATCATAATTTATTCTCCTTTCATTTCTTTGAGTTCTTTTTGTATATCAGCAACCAGATCAAGATTCTCAGAGACCTTCAGGTGCTGGCTCTGAATCAGCTGGTGAACTTCCTTTACACAAGTATCCAGATCATCGTTGATGACCAGATACTGATAATGATCCATGATCTCGGATTCTTCCGCAGCACGGCGCATACGGTCGTTGATCACGTCCATGGTTTCCGTTCCACGATCTATCAGACGGTGTTTGAGCTCTTCCGCAGATGGCGGGGTTACGAATAATAACAGAGCCTGCGGATTCTTTTCTTTTACTTTCAAGGCACCTTGCACTTCAATTTCCAGAATGACATCTTTACCGGCAGCCAGCTGTTCTTCTACATAAGCTTTCGGTGTGCCGTAATAATTATCTACATATTGTGCATATTCATACAGCGCATCCTGACGGATCAGTTCTTCAAACTCTTCTTTTGTCTTAAAAAAATATTCCCGTTCGTTTTCTTCTCCCGGCCGCGGATTCCTTGTAGTCGCCGAGATGGACAGTGCATAACATTCATAGTTCTTCATTAGTTCTTTGACTACTGTTCCTTTTCCGGCACCTGAGAAACCGGAAATAATTACCAGACTTCCTTTTTTACTCATCCAGATCACCTTTTTCTTCTATAATTTTTTCTGCATGAAGACGCTTTCCGATAGTATCCGGCTGTAATGCCGATAACACCAGAAATCCTTCCTGGGTGACAAGTACTGCTTTTGTTCGCCTCCCCTGGGTAGCGTCGATCACTATCTTCTCTTCTTTTCCTTGCTGCACCATTCGTTTGACCGGAGCAGCATCCGGACTGACTACGGCAACTATTTTGTCACGGTTGACTATATTACCGAATCCGATATTAATAAAACCGGCCATTGCGTGCCCTCATTCTGCGGATTATTCAATATTCTGAATCTGCTCCCGCACTTTCTCAATCTCTGTTTTCAGGTCAATTGCCAGATTGGATGTTTCCAGATCATTTGCCTTGGACAGTATGGTGTTCGCCTCCCGGTTCATCTCCTGTGCAATAAAATCCAGTTTTCGGCCAATGCCTTCACCATCGGCGAGTACTTCCTTCATATGACGGATGTGACTTTTCAGACGAACTGTTTCTTCATCTGTGCAGATCTTGTCTGCATAGATGATAACCTCTGACGCGATTCGGCTTTCCTCAATCTGTGTATCGCTTAACAGTTCTTTCATCTTATCTTCCAGTTTCTGCCGGTACTCCTGGAGAATCTGCGGTGAACGCTCCTCCACCATTCCAACTTTTTCAAACATCTGATCAAGTTTCTGCAAAAGATCAGTCCGGAGGTTCTCCCCTTCCGTCTTCCGTGTCTCAACAAACTGTTCACAGGCTTTCCGGAGTACCTGTTCCAGAAGTCCCCATAATTCTTTTTCATCCGAATCCACTTCTTCCATTGTAAATACATCCTGGAACCTGCCAAGCTCCGCTGCGGTGATGTCGTTACAGATACCAAAGGTATCTGCCATCTTCTTAAAATATGCCATATACTGGCTGGCTACTTCATGATTATACTGCAAAATCATGTGAGACTGTGTAAAATCCTCGTAACTGATAAAGATATCGACCTTTCCTCTCAGCATGTACTCTTTTAACAGTGTACGGATTGCACTGTCGAAAAAGCTGAGCTTTTTCGGCATCTTGATGTTAAAATCCAGATACCGATGATTTACAGATTTGATTTCGACCGTAAATTTATGCTGCTCGTCCTGTGCCTCGGCTCTTCCAAATCCTGTCATACTTTTAATCATAATAGTTTTCTCACCTTAAATAATTTCTTAATTATTGCTTAATATGCATATGTTTTTATTATAAGTCATTACAAAACCCTAGTCAAATCCTTTTTTTCTGTTATAATAAAAATATTCAAAGAAGGAGTGTGTTTTTATGGCTTTTGACGGGATCACAATTGCAAATATTGTAACAGAATTAAATCAGACCATCACCGGCGGTAAGATCAACAAGATCGCCCAGCCGGAAAATGATGAGTTGATCATAACCATTAAAAATCAGCGGAAACAGTACCGTCTGTTTTTATCAGCCAGTGCTTCTCTCCCGCTGATTTATCTGACGGAAACTAATAAACCAAGTCCACTGACGGCACCCAACTTCTGTATGTTGTTAAGAAAACATATCGGGAGTGGCAAGATCATCGCGATTGAACAGCCGGGTATGGAGCGGATCATCCGTTTTACTATTGAACATCTGAATGAACTCGGTGATCTGTGTACCAAATATCTGATTGTGGAGATCATGGGAAAGCACAGCAACATTATCTTCTGTAACGAAGAGGATCAGATCATCGACAGTATCAAACATGTGTCAGCTCATATGAGTTCTGTGAGAGAAGTCCTTCCCGGGCGTCCGTATTTTATACCGGAAACACAGTCAAAACTGAATCCGTTTGTATTAACGGAAGAAATCTTTCAGGAAAAGATTTTTCCGCGTCCTGTGAATGTGGCAAAAGCAATCTACACTTCTATCACGGGAATCAGTCCTCTGATGGCAGAAGAAGTTTGCTATCGCGCCGGCATCGATGGCGGTATTCCAACCGACGGACTTGAGGATGTGGAGCGGGTACATCTGGCACATACTTTTCTTCGCATGGTAGATGACATCAGGGACGGGCATTTCGAACCAAACATTATATATAAAGGAAAAGAGCCGGTAGAATTTGCCTGCTTTCCACTGTCTCAGTATCAGGATTACCGTGCTGTCTCTTATCCATCGATCTTCCCGGTGTTAGAGACATATTATGCTGAAAAAAATATTGTCACAAAGATGCGTCAGAAAACAGTAGATCTGCGAAAAATCGTACAGAATGCACTGGAGCGAAATGTAAAAAAATATCAGTTACAGCAAAAACAGTTGAAGGATACAGAGAAAAAAGAAAAATACCGTGTCTGGGGAGAACTGCTGAATACTTACGGCTATGAAGTGGAGCCTGGTGCAAAGTCCATGGAGGCGTTGAATTATTACACCAATGAAATGATTCAGATTCCACTGGATGAAACGATGACCCCACAGGAAAATGCCAAGAAATACTTCGATAAATACAGCAAGTTAAAGCGAACCAAGGGAGCACTGGATACACTGTTGCAGGAAACCGGAGATGAGATCAAGCATCTGGAATCCATTGCCGCTTCTCTTGATATTGCCTCATCGGAAGAAGATCTTGTACAGATCAAAGAAGAAATGATGGAATATGGATATGTAAAGCGGAAAAATACAGGAGGAAAAAAAGTAAAAGTCACCTCTCGTCCATATCATTATATTTCCAGCGATGGATATGATATCTATGTCGGCAAAAATAATTTTCAGAACGATGAGCTTTCTTTTAAGTTTGCTTCCGGCAATGACTGGTGGTTCCATGCCAAAGGGCAGCCGGGATCCCATGTGATCGTAAAATCAAAAAATGAAGAACTTCCGGATCGCACCTTTGAAGAAGCAGGAAAGCTGGCAGCTTACTATTCCAAGGGCAGACAGGCACCGAAGGTGGAAATTGATTATACACAGAAGAAAAATCTCCGGAAGCCAACCGGCGGGAAACCGGGATTTGTTGTATATTACACAAACTACTCCCTTCTGATCGAACCGGACATTACGGGACTTCAACAGATACAGTAAAAGGAGGCAACGCCATTGAAGAAAACAAAGGATTCTCAGGAAACAAAGATCCTGAGAAAACCGGTTGCACGGATTGAGACAACCGCGGATACCGGACTTACTCAGGCACAGGTGAAAGAACGGATGGAAAAAGGATGGAGCAATGCCCCGGTGGATTCTCCTTCCAAGACGACCAAGGAAATTATTATCAGCAATGTATTTACGTATTTCAACCTGATTTTTCTTGTGATTGCAGTTCTGCTGCTTCTGGTCGGTGCATTTCGTGATCTGACTTTTCTCCCGGTCATTATCTGTAACACTCTAATTGGTATTATTCAGGAGATCCGTTCCAAGAAAGTACTGGACAAGTTGAGTGTGTTGAATGCGCCTAAAGCTACTGTTGTGCGTGAAGGAAAGCTTCAGACGATTCCCGCAGAAAAGGCGGTGCTGGATGATGTTGTAAAATTTCAGGCGGGAAATCAGATCTGTGCCGATGCTACTTTGATTGACGGGGAGGTACAGGTCAACGAATCCCTTCTGACCGGTGAATCTGATGAGATCACCAAAAAACCCGGGGACACGTTGATGTCCGGAAGTTTTGTTGTTTCCGGCTCCTGTCTCGGACGACTGGAACAGGTAGGTGCAGACTCTTATATCTCAAAACTGACACTGGAAGCAAAGGCAACCAAAGAAGGGGAACAGTCTGAGATGATCCGTTCCCTGGATAAACTGGTTCAGATTGTTGGATTTCTGATCATTCCGATTGGTATTGTTCTTTTCGGACAGCAGTATCTGCTTGGCGACAGTTCCATCAAGACCAGTATGCAGGCTATGGTTGCGGCCATCATTGGTATGATTCCGGAAGGGTTATATCTGCTGGCCAGTGTAGCTCTGGTAGTCAGTGTAATGCGATTGGCCACGAAAAAAGTTCTTGTACATGATATGAAGTGTATCGAGACGCTTGCCAGGGTCAATGTGCTGTGTGTTGATAAAACCGGTACCATTACCGAAAATACCATGAAGGTTCATGATGTGGTTTCTCTGGAACCATATGATAAAGAAGAACTTCCCCCATTGAAAGAACTGCTGGGTGATTTTGCCCACGCTATGTCGAAAGATAACATTACAATGGCAGCAATGCAGGAATATTTTACACAGGGAAGCGGACAGGTAGCTACTTCAGTAACTTCATTCTCTTCCGCTTTCAAATACAGCAGTGCTACTTTTCATACGACTTCTTATGTGCTTGGTGCACCGGAATTTGTTCTTCGGGATGATTATGAAATATATAAAGAAACAATAGAATCTTATGGAAGCGAGGGTTATCGTGTCCTGGTTTTCGGTCGATACGAGGGAACTCCGGACGGAAAAGCACTGACAGAAGCAGTGATTCCTTATGGTCTTGTATTGCTGGCCAATCCGATCCGTAAAGAAGCCTGGGAGACATTTCAGTATTTTGCAGATCAGGGTGTGGATATCAAGGTTATATCCGGTGATAATCCGGTTACAGTATCAAAAGTAGCTTCTCAGGCGGGAATCGCCAATGCGGATAATTACATCGATGCCAGTCAGTTAAAAACACCGGATGATATCAAGCGAGCAGTGTTAAAATATACGGTTTTCGGTCGTGTGACACCGGATCAGAAGCGACAGTTTGTCCGTGAATTGAAAGAAGCAGGGAAAACCGTTGCAATGACCGGTGATGGTGTCAACGATGTACTTGCACTGAAAGACGCTGACTGCAGTATTGCGATGGCCTCGGGAAGTGACGCAGCAGCACAGGCTTCTCAGCTTGTATTGCTGGAATCTAATTTTTCGTGTATGCCTTCGGTTGTACTGGAAGGACGTCGGGTCGTTAATAATATCGAACGATCTGCAAGTTTGTTTCTGGTAAAAAATATTTTCAGCTTTCTGCTGTCGTTGTTTTCTATGGCGTTTATGATTACCTATCCGCTGGAACCATCTCAGATTTCCATGGTGGCCATGTTTACCATTGGTATTCCGGCATTCCTGTTGGCAATGGAACCGAACAAGAAGATGATTGAAGGCCATTTCCTTACGAATGTGCTTTTAAAAGCGCTTCCGGCCGGACTTACGGATGTACTGATTGTAGGATTTCTTACAGTATTCGGGCAGACGTTTGGAATGTCAAACGAGGAAATTTCCACGGCTGCTACTCTTCTGCTTGCAATTGTCGGACTGATGATTCTGTTTAAAATCAGCAAACCGATGAATGTATTCCGCTGGATTGTGTGGTCGGCTATGGTGGCTGGATTGTTGTTCTGTGTGATTTTTTTGAAGAATCTGTTTGGAATTGGAGTGATGACACGGAAGTGTTGTATGACGCTGATCGTGTTTGCGGTTGCTACGGAGCCGTTGTTGAGGTATATTTCGCAGATTGTGACGGGGATTCGGAAACGGGTGTTGCGCAGACGGGAAAAACGGCTGGATAAAAAGTATCCTAGGAAACGTGGAGAATAAAAAGGTATTAACAAACGGACGCAGTAAGGAGTCGAAGCCCGGTTGGAACAACGTTGGCAGGTGAATTTTGAACTATGTGCTAAGTGCGACTAGGCTCTTCGCGGAGAGCCGCTCAGCGCCAAGTCTTACTAAGCACAGGATTTCAAAACTTCACCTAACCGCCAACAAAGTGTTGTTCCAACCGGGCTTCGACTCCTTACTGCTGTTTATTAATAACCGGAAGAAATGAAATAGTTCCAATTTTATCACATATATCATCGCGATGATTAATGCGGAATTTCCTAGAGTGTGTCTGAATCAGGATTGTTGTGTCAGGTACTCTTCGGTTGTCATGAACTCTACGTGGAGCGGTGACAATCCCTGTAAGATGTGCAGGGTTTCTGCTTCAAGGATCGGGTTCAGGCCGGAGGTGGCATCGGTGAGCCAGATGAGTTTGCAGCCGAGGTCGATGCCTTCAAAGAAAGTGGAAAGGACACAGCATTCGGAGACAACGCCGGTGAGGATGATGCGGTCGGCTTTTCGGGCAGCCTGACGGATGGCGGGTACCTGAAAGGAGGAATATGTGCTTTTGTCGTAGATGAGGTACGTTTCGGCTGCTTCTTTGATTCCATCCATCAGTTCATTCATCCAGGGATCTTCATTAATTTTGCGGTTCAGCTCGTTATAGGTTTTCCAGGTTCCAACCGGGTGTTCGGCGGCGATATAGCGGGTGAAAATAGTCTGATTTTTTGGATGTTTTTCCAGAAGTTTCAGGATATTTGCCTTTGTGTGCGCTACAGTCTCACATGCCCATGGCTGGTCGGGAAGGTATACATTTTGCATATCGATTACTAATAATAAATCATTCATGATACAAATCTCCTTTTATTAGATATTCTGCTTTTCTATCTTATCAACAAAACAAAGAATCTAAATTTGTAACTGTTCAGTACACTTACAGTCACCTGAATTTCACTATAAAGATATCTATGGGAAAAGTCAATCCTGTTTTCTTATTCAGTAACCTGTTGCAGAACATTCCATTGCTTTATATTTACAATTGACAAGACAGTTGTAAAGTGTTAAGGTAAACAGGCAAATATTTTTAGAAAGAAGGTTTTGATTATGTCTGAAAACCTGATGCCGCATATCCGTCTTCCGAAGGATCTGGATGTGGACTGTGTACTGTTACCGGGAGATCCGGCACGGGCAGATACGGTAGCTTCTCATCTGGAAGACGCCAGACTGCTTGCATCAAACCGGGAATTTCGTAGCTGGCAAGGCACATATAAGGGCAAAAAAATGTTGGTTACTTCTACCGGAATAGGTGCTGCTTCCTGTGCGATTGCTGTGGAGGAACTGATCCAGTGTGGTGTTCATAACCTGATCCGTATTGGAAGCTGCGGAGCCCTGCAGCCGGAATGTGCTCTGGGCGATCTGATCTTTGTAACCGGGGCGATCCGGGACGATGGCACTTCTGCTGCTTATGTGGAAGCACAGTATCCTGCGATACCTGATTTTGATCTCCTGAGTGCCTGTCGGGAAAGTGCAGTTGCTGAAAATATTCCTTATCACCTGGGAATCTGTCGCAGTCACAGCTGCCTTTATAGTGATCGGAACCCGGAACTTTACAGTTATTGGGCCGGAAAACGAGCAATTGCTTCTGATATGGAAACCGCAGTGTTATTTGTACTCGGTTCCCTTCGTGGTGTGCGTACTGCATCGATTTTAAATGTTGTTGCCGCCTCTCAGTCCTCTGTCGCGGATGATATTGGAAAATATGCCGCCAAAGAGGCAATTTCCATGAGTGGGGAAGAAAGAGAAATTCTTACAGCGCTGGAAGCATTCACCAGAATCCAGAAATAATCAAAACCAAAATATCTGAAAATCATCCGAAAAACAGATGGTATACAACTTTTGTATCCTGCATTTCTGATGATACAGATAAAAAATCACATCGAGGGAGGATGAATCATGAAAAAGATTTTTAAAACACAACTGAATGCCGCCGTCATCGTTCTGATACCGGCATGTATCGGAATCAACTATCTCGGAAAACTGTTCGCCAGTTTCCTGAAACTGCCGTTATGGCTGGACAGCATCGGAACCTGTATCGGTGCAGCACTTGGCGGACCTATCATCGGAGCCATCTGTGGTGCTGCAAACAACCTGATCTACGGATTTACCACCGGTGATAATATTACACTGATCTATGCACTGACCAGTCTTTTCATCGGTCTCGTTGTCGGTATCATGGCACGTATCGGATTTATGAAAACATTCCCAAAAGCTCTGTTAACTGCATGTGCGGGCGGACTGGCAGCTGTTGTGGTTTCCACACCACTGAACATTCTGTTCTGGGGCGGAACAACCGGAAACGTATGGGGTGATGCAGTATTTGCCGCAACACAGGCAGCAAAACTTCCACTGGCACTTGGTTCTCTGCTGGATGAGATCGTTGTAGATGTACCGGATAAGTTGATCACACTGATCATCGTATTCCTGATTCTCAAAGGTCTTCCAAAGAAACTTACCACCCTGTATGATACAGAAGAAACTATCGAAAGTCTGGATTAATTTATGAAAACCATCAGTTTATACACAAATAACGGAAGCTGGCTGACACAGCTTCATCCATTTACCAAATTATGGTATCTGGCAGCAGCAATCTGCATTCCCCTTCTGACTGGTTCAGTGTGGGGATTTGCAGTGATGATCATAATCAGTTTTGTACTGCTAAAAAGCGGCAGGCTTATTAAAAAAGCCCTGCCGCTGATTGCATTTTCTTTTACAATTATTCTTACAATTTTTCTGATTCATGGTCTGGTCAATCAACAGAACAAGAATGTACTGTTTGCCATCGGATTTCTCAGGTTTTATAAAGAAGGATTATTGTATGCAGCGCATATCGGATTAAATATTCTGAATATGCTTCTGTCTTTCGCAATTGTCGTTTTATCCACCCGCCCTTCCGAGCTTGTGGATGAGTTGGAGCGAAAGGGATTTTCTCCGCGATTTGGTTATATTATCAATTCTGTGTTTCAGATTATTCCGCAGATGATGGGGACGATGCATACCATCACCGATGCCCAGAGAAGCCGCGGTATGGAAACAGAAGGTAGTCTTCTGGTTCGTATCAAGGCGTTTCTCCCACTGATCTCGCCGGTTGTTATGAGTGCGCTGACAGCTACCAGAGAACGGGCAATCGCATTGGAAGTACGTGGATTTGGTGCAAAAGGATTAAAAACCTGGATGCATCCCCATCATAAGACAAAAGCAGACCGGATCTTCAGCTGGCTGTGTATTACAGGGTTGATTCTGGCACTGGCAGGGAGGATTTATTTATGGCTTTTTTAGAAGTAGAACATTTGAAATATCGCTATCCCCATACGAAAAAGCTGGCGTTGGATGATATCTCCTTTACTGCTGAGAAAGGAGAATTCATTGGAATTATCGGAGAGAATGGTGCGGGAAAAAGTACGCTCAGCCAGGCTTTCTGCGGACTGGTTCCTCAGTTTTACAAAGGTGCTTACGGAGGTAAAGTGACTGTTGATGGAATTGCTGCTGCTACCACACCTACTGCGGAACTTTGCAAAAAAGTCGGGCTGATCTTTCAGAACCCTTTTAACCAGCTTTCCGGAGCGAAAGATACTGTTTGGGATGAAGTAGCCTTTGGGTTGGAAAACTTTGGCGTACCGGCTGAACAGATCCAAGAACGCCTGGATAAGGTTCTACATCAACTGGACATCTGGCAGTTTCGGGAGAAGAACCCATTTGATCTGTCCGGTGGACAGATGCAGCGTGTAGCCATTGCTTCAGTTCTTGCCATGGAACCGGAGATTCTGCTTCTTGACGAGCCGACATCCCAGCTGGATCCACAGGGAAGCGAAGAGGTTTTCCATACAGTAGAGTTACTTGCCCAAACAGGTATTACTATTTTTATGATTGAACAGAAAATGGAGAAACTGGCATCTTACTGTGACAAAATATTACTCTTACATGAAGGTAAGCAGATTGCTTTTGACACACCGGAAAAGATCTTCTCAAGACCTGATCTTGCAGAATTAGGTATTTGTCCTCCCTATGTAACCCGTTATTGTGTCGAACAGCATATTTTTCGTCCGGATGGTACGTATCCTGTAGTTGTTGAGGATGTGAAAGAAGCTTTGAAAAGAGACAAAGAAAGAAAGGTTACACTTCCGCAGCTGGCAGATACTGTCCTGGCAGAAGCACCAGAAAATCGATTTGATGTGAGAAATCTTAAGTTTTCCTATACAGAAGATCATCCTATTTTTGAAAACTTCCAGTTGTCTCTGGATCAGCGCCCTACGGCAATTATCGGACAAAATGGTGCCGGAAAAACCACACTGGTACGTTTACTGAAAGGTCTGTTAAAGCCTTCTGCCGGAACAATCCTCTACCAGGGAGAAGATATTTCCAGGCGTACGGTGGCCTCTCTTGCCGGACAGGTGGGTTATGTTTTTCAGAACCCGGATGACCAGATTTTCAAGTACAAGGTCATTGATGAGATTATGTTTGGTCCGTTAAATATCGGTATGCCAAAAGAAAAAGCTATGGAAAAAGCCATGGAAGCATTGGCACTGACAGAATTGACTCCCTATGCGGGTGAAAACCCGTATGATCTGGAACTCTCTCAACGGAAACTGGTTGCGATTGCTTCTGTTCTTGCGATGGATACAGATGTAATTATTCTGGATGAACCGACGATTGCACAGGATTACAGTGGAAAAGAGATTATACGGAACATTATTGCCAGTCTTTCCGAGCAGGGAAAACTGGTATTGGCGATTCTTCATGATATGGATTTTGTAGCGCAGTGTTTTTCAAGAGTTGTAGTTCTTGCCCATGGACAATTACTGGCAGACGGTACACCTTCGGAGGTATTTGTACAAGAGGACGTATTGAAAAAGGCTGCTCTTGACATGCCACATCCGTTACAACTTCGGAAAGCATTGGAACAGATACAATGACAGAGGTCTGTAACAATATATAAAAAGTCGAAACTGAAATTCACAAAAAGTGATTTCAGTTTCGACTTTTTGATTTACGCGTTACACATTTAATGAAAACTCTTCAGCCAGTTTACCAGTGAATCATGCCAGATGTTGTCAGCTACGGTCTTCTTCATCTGATCGGTCACCGGACCGTTTCCGGCCATCTTCTCAAGGATAGCCGCCTGAAGTTCGGATACCGTCATCTCGTCCGGTGTTTTACTCCAATCTGTTTTCAAAGCAGTTGCATGCTCTGTTTTCTCTTCAAAGACAATGGTTTCATTTTCTGATGTCTTCTGCTCTTTTACGGTTACCGGTTTTACTTTTTTCATTATTGCAACCGGAACCGGAGTTTCGTTCTTCAACTGTTCTTCCGGAATCCAGATATCGCCGCTGTTCGCAGGAATCGTCACGTAGATTCTTCCACCCTGTACTTCTGCCCGGTTACCGGAAAGTGCACCGATATATATGGCAGTATTACCTGCAGGCAGATTCATATCTGTGGCATTGTCATCGTTGTTGACGGTGACAATCACACGTACATTGTCCAGATCCCGTGCAAAAGCATATTGCCGGTTGGTAAGCATCAGTTCATAATATTTTCCATAGCTTAATGCCGGTGTGCCCTGACGGATCTTTCCGAGTGCAGCAATCAGCGCTGTACAGGGATTTTCAGTGCCGGCATTTTTGTAATTTTCCAGATCCAGTGCCGGACGAAGGCTTACATCTGAGAATTTTTCTTTCTTTCCTTCAATTCCAAATTCCGATCCGTAATAAATACTCGGAATACCAGGCAGAGTATACAACAATATATGGATCGGTGCAAAATGCGCTTTGTTGCTGAGTTTGGTATAGATCCGTTCTACATCATGATTGTCCACAAAATTGTAAAGATCCAGATCACCCATATTCTGCAGATATTTAACGGTATGTGCGATTTCAAAATAATTATGGTCGTTATGCCCGCTGTACAGGGCTTTATGCAGAGCATAGTTTGTTACACTGTGCAGAGTATCGCCGTTAACCCAACGGCTGTAATCACCGTGGATAACCTCTCCCATGAGCCAGAAATCCTCTTTTACTTCATCAGCAGTACGGCGCAGGGCATGCATAAAGTCAAAATCCAGGACATCTGCAGCATCCAGACGAATACCATCAATATCAAATTCAGACACCCAGAAACGTATCACATCACAGATATAATTCTGTACTTCCGGATTGCGCTGATTCAATTTTACCAGAAGATTATATCCTCCCCAGTTTTCGTAGGAAAAACCATCATTATACTCTGTGTTTCCGCAGAAATTTACATTGCAATACCAGTTGACATAGCGGGAATGTTCCCGGTGTTCCTGGATATCTTTAAAAGCAAAGAAATCACGTCCGGTGTGATTGAAGACACCATCGAAAATCACACGGATTCCTTTTTTATGGCAGGCAGCTACAAAGTTCGTAAGATCCTCATTGGTTCCCAGACGAGAATCCAGTTTCTTATAATCTGTAGTCTCATATCCATGTCCAACGCTTTCGAATAACGGACCGATATACAGTGCTGTACATCCAATCTTCTGGATATGATCGATCCATGGCAACAAGGTATTCAACCGATGTGCTGGAGCACCATAGTCATTCTGTGCCGGAGCACCTGTAAGACCCAGGGGATAAATATGATAAAATATAGCTTCATTGTACCAACTCATGTGAATGCACCTCTATTTCTACAATTTATTTAACTGTTCAGTACCTTTGTGATCATAGTATATTTACTTTTATTATAATACCACACCTTCTTACAGAAATCCAGCAATTTATTTACCGTTCGGTATATAAATTATCTAAACAGAAAAAATGGGCAATACAGAGAAATCTGTATTGCCCATTTGTACAGCGTATTTTTTCGTTACCTTATGCCATGATCGGTTTTAAAGCTTCAGCCAGTTTTTCTTTCTCTGCTTCTGCTTCTGCCAGATCTTTACCCAGCGTGGTGTAATAGATCTTGATCTTTGGTTCTGTACCGGATGGACGAACGATAACGGTTTCGTTGTTCTCCAGTTTGTAGATCAGAACGTTGGCTGCCGGAAGACCGGTTTCTTCCGGTTTTTCATAGTCTGTTACGCTGGCAACTTTATTGCCTGCGATTTCGGTCAGAGGATTCTTTCTGAGTCCTTCCATGATACCTGCCATAGTATCCATACCACTCAGTCCCGGGAATTCAAAGCTGTCTACTTTGTTCAGGTAACGACCATATTCTTTGTAAATCTCTTCCAGTCTCGCTTTCAGAGAACTTCCGGTGCTTCTGTAGTAAGCAGCCATCTCACAGATCAACATGGAAGCGATGACTGCGTCTTTGTCACGTACATAAGGACCAGCCAGATAGCCATAACTTTCTTCGAATCCGAAGATGAAACGATCAACTTCACCTGCTGCTTCCAGCTGAGCAATCTGATCACCGATCCATTTGAAACCGGTCAGGACACTTCTCAATTCCACACCGTAATGTTTTGCAACGGCATCTGCCAGCGGTGTGGATACAATAGATTTTACTGCTACCGGATTCTGTGGCATCGTGTCTTTTTCAATACGTCCTGCACAGATATAATCCAGGAGCAGAACACCCACTTCATTTCCGCTGACCAGTTCATAAGAACCATCGGGACATTTCATAGCGATACCTACACGGTCAGCATCCGGGTCTGTTGCAAGCATCAGGTCAGCACCGGATTCTTTTGCAAGATTCAGTCCCAGTTCAAGAGCCGCAAAGATTTCCGGGTTCGGATAACTGCAAGTTGTAAAGTAACCGTTTGGATATTCCTGTTCCGGGACAATGGTGATATCAGTAATTCCGATGTCTTTCAGTACCTGTGTGACAGGAACCAGACCGGAACCGTTTAACGGACTGTATACTAGTTTCAGTCCTGCAGTTTTACACAGACCCGGACGAACCTGTCTGGACTCGATAGCATCATACAGGGCACGTTTGCAGTCATCTCCTACGAAACGGATCAGTCCTTCTTCTACACCTGCTGCAAAAGACATATATTTTGCACCGGTCAGAACATCAGTTTTCTGAATCTCATTGTAAACGATTGCTGCAGCATCATCTGTCATCTGGCATCCGTCCGGACCGTATGCTTTATAACCATTGTACTTTGCAGGGTTATGAGAAGCAGTTACCATGATACCTGCATTACAGTTGTAATATCTGGTTGCGAAAGAAAGGGCCGGAACCGGCATCAGAGCATCATAGATTCTGACTTTGATTCCGTTGGCTGCCAGTACACTTGCAGCAGTCTTTGCAAATACATCACTTTTCAGACGGCTGTCGTAGCTGATGGCTACAGTTTGTGTGCCGCCCTGTGTTTTTACCCAGTTGGCCAGTCCCTGTGTTGCCTGACGGACCACATAAATATTCATACGATTGGTACCTGCTCCCAGGACCCCACGAAGACCAGCAGTTCCGAATTTTAATGCGACCGCGAAACGTTCTTTGATCTCATCATCGTTTCCTTCGATCCTGGACAGTTCCGGGTTCAGATCGGCATCCTCAAGATCTGCTGCCAACCAGCGTTTGTATTCTTCCTGATACATTATTTACCACTCCTATTATCTTTATTTTTGTCACTTAAAAAGTTATATAGATTGTAACATGTTTTCACAAAAACAGCAACTGCTTTGTGAAACTTAAACGAATGTCAACAAATAATTTCGGTGAAAACGACAAATTCTACTATATTATCAGAAAAATTGCATGTCATTTTCCAATGACAAAACACGCCAGATATCATATCATGTTCTCAATTTTCCAGAGTGGCGAAAAATAATTCATAAAAATCGTCTTCGCCTTCCAGTTTTGGCGAATTTTCTCCCCCACCGTTGGTACTGCGACGCATGGAAGCATAAAACTCTTCCCCTGCCTGAATCAGATCCATCGTATAGATTGGATAACCTTCTTCCTGACATTTTTTACAGAAAGCATCGACAGGATTCTTCTCACTGCGGGTTGCAAAGAGTGCTTTTCGAAGTTCCGGGTCTTTCTTGGCTTTCAGCTGCAGTGCATCCAGTAGTTCAATCGTATTCATAAAACATCCTCCTTTATCCCGTGATATGCAAAAGAGGCCTGCCAAATACAATGCAGACCTCCTTGTCTTTTACTGTTTTTAATTATTTCTGAACAATGTTGATGATTTTCTTCGGTACATAGATCTCTTTTACGATTGTACCTGTCAGTTTGTCAGCAACGGCTTCTTTTCCTTTTGCGATTGCATCTTCTTTGGAAATGTCAACCGGGATACTGATGACTGCACGGGTTTTTCCGTTGATCTGTACCGGTACCTCTACTTCGTCATCTTTCATAGCGTCTTCATCATGTTCCGGCCATTTTGCTGCAAATACGGATGTGTCATGACCCAGAACCTGCCACAGTTCTTCGGCAATGTGCGGAGCGAACGGAGAAAGCAGAATTACATAGGTAGACAGTGTTTCTTTGTCAATACCACCGGTCTTCTTAGCCATGTCAATCATCTTGTTGTTATATTCCATGAATTTGGAAACAACGGTATTCAGGCTGAAGCTTTCCAGACGTTCTGTGATATCGTGAATCAGGCAGTGACGCAGTTTTACCATCTCTTTAGTTTCTGAAACATTTGCTTCTGCGCTGTCCTGTACCAGTTTCCAGAAACGATTCAGGAAACGGTATACACCGTCGATTCCTCTGTCATCCCACTCTGCGTCCAGTTCCGGCGGTCCTACGAACAGCTCATAGATACGCAGAGAGTCACATCCGTAATCTCTTACCAGATCATCAGGAGAAACAACGTTTCCTTTCGATTTACTCATCTTGATACCGTTCTTACCGGTGATCATACCCTGGTTGAACAGTTTGTGGAATGGTTCATCAAAGTCAATAGCTCCGATATCATACAGGAACTTGGTATAGAAACGGGAATACAGCAGATGCAGTACCGCATGTTCTACACCACCGATGTACATATCTACCGGCAGATATTTGTCAGCTTTTTCTTTGGAAACCAGCTCTTTGTCATTTTTGTTATCTACATAACGCAGGAAATACCAGGAAGAACCTGCCCACTGTGGCATAGTGTTGGTCTCGCGTTTTGCAGGTCCGCCGCAGGCCGGGCACTTGCAGTTAACCCATTCGTCAATAGCAGCCAGTGGAGATTCACCGGTTCCTGTCGGTTCGTAGGATTCTACATCCGGCAAACGAAGAGGAAGTTCTTCTTCCGGTACCGGAACGTTTCCACATTTCGGGCAGTGAACGATCGGAATCGGCTCGCCCCAGTAACGCTGACGGGAGAATACCCAGTCACGCAGTTTGAAGTTTACGGTTTTACGTCCGATACCCATCTTTTCGATCATCATCGGAGCTTCTTTCTTCAGTACAGAAGATTCCATACCGTTCCAGTCACCGGAGTTGATCATAGTTCCAGAAGCCTCGGTATATGCTTCTGTCATATTTTCAATCTCTTTTCCATCTTTTGCGATAACCTGAATGATCGGAATATTGAACTTGGTTGCAAATTCAAAGTCACGGTCATCATGGGCAGGTACACACATGATTGCTCCGGTACCGTAATCAGCCAATACATAGTCAGACAGCCAGATCGGTACTTTGGCACCATTTAACGGGTTGATTGCATAAGATCCGGTAAATACACCAGTCTTTTCTTTGTCCTGCAGACGATCCACGTTAGACTTCATGGATGCATCGTAGATATATTGCTCCACAGCTTCTCTTGTTTCATCGGTGGCCAGTTCTTTTGCCATGGCATGCTCAGGAGCCAGTACCATGAAGGTTGCACCGTGAAGGGTATCCGGGCGGGTGGTGTATACAGTGATCTTCTCGTCTCTTCCTTCAACCGGGAATTCAACTTCTGCACCATAGGATTTACCGATCCAGTCACTCTGCATCTTTTTAACTTTTTCCGGCCAGTCCAGTTTGTCCAGATCATTCAACAGACGGTCTGCATATTTTGTGATACGCAGCATCCACTGACGCAGGTTTTTCTTAGTTACTTCAGAACCACAACGTTCACATTTTCCGTTGACAACTTCTTCATTTGCCAGACCTGTTTTACAGGATGGACACCAGTTGATCGGGAATTCCTTTTCGTAAGCCAGACCTTCTTTAAACATCTTTACAAAGATCCACTGGGTCCATTTGTAGAACTCAGGATCTGTGGTGTTTACTTCGCGATCCCAGTCATACAGAGCTGCGATCTCGTTGATCTGACGTTTGATATTTGCTACGTTGTCTGCGGTTGATTTTGCAGGATGTACACCCATTTTGATCGCATAGTTTTCAGCCGGCAGACCGAAAGCATCCCATCCCATCGGGTGAATGATATAGTAACCGTTCAATAATTTGTAGCGGCTCCATACATCAGAGATTACATATCCTCTCCAGTGTCCAACATGAAGACCATTTCCTGACGGATATGGAAACATATCCAGACAATAATATTTTGGCTTTTTGCCATCATCCACATTCACCGGGTGTTCTTCCCAGATATCATGCCATTTTTTTTCTACTGCCCTATGATTATAAGGTACTGTCATGGTTTCTTCCTCCTAGGTATTGCTTGAAATATAAAAAGTCCTTTTGTTTCTGTTTTTCAACTAGAGACGAAAGGACTTTATTTCCGTGGTACCACTCTACTTCATGAAGCATAAGCCTCATGCACTTATGGATTCTGTAACGGGAACTCCCGCTTTTTCTTACTTGCATCTTCTATAAATTATGAAAATGTTTCGGAAAAAGGACTCCGGGGCCAGTTCAAAGCTCTCTTCTGCTGACTCGCACCAACCGACAGCTCTCTGAAAGAACGATACCGCTTTTACTCTTCCCCTTCCAGGTCGTATACTTTATAAAACATAAAATATTTTAACTGCAAAGACAGTGTTTGTCAAGGCTTTCCTGTTATTTACACGGGCAGCAAGCCAAAGTGTTACTGTTCACTCCATTCCCGGTAACACACCTCGCGATGCACAGAATTTATACCAATCGTATAAATTCGCGAAGCATATTTTATCTCGTTATGGCTGCTCATCAAAACGATGGTTTTTAAAATAGTATTCTTTATCGTGCTCATTGATCTCACGATATACCTTGCATGGACTTCCAAAAGCAATACAGTTTGCCGGAATGTCTTTTGTTACGATAGAACCGGCACCGATCACGGAATTTTCTCCGATAGTTACATCCGGAAGAACGACAACATTGGCTCCCAGCCATACATTATCACCAATGGTGATTGGGAATGAATACATTCCGTCCCCCCGGTGTTCCGGATCAATGGGATGTCCGGTGGTACACAAGGTTACATTCGGTCCGATCAACACATTTTTTCCGATGGTGATCTTCCAGTCATCGATCAGTGTCAGATTCATATTAGAATAGGTGCCGTCTCCGATGGATACATATTTTCCAACAGCTGCTGTAAGCGGTGGAGTGATCCATACATTTTTTCCTACTTTTCCGAAAATATCGTGAAGAAGTGCTTCTCTTCCTTCCATATCTTCCGGTGGCATACTGTTGAATTCTCTTACCAGTGCTTTTGTGTGAGCCTGCAGACTCATATTTTCATCATCATCCTGCCATACATACCCCTGTTTCATTCTCTCCTGCTCAGTCATAGTTTTTCTACCTCCCAGTTAATATTACTACAGGGTTAAGTGTAACATATTTGTGTGGAAAAAGCCATCTGCTCTCAAAGAAAAGTATTGCCACGGTACATAACAGTAACATATAACAGTCAGGTGCTTTTTCATAGCATCAGTTGTCTATCGAATCGGAAAAAAACAGACGTGGGAAAAGATCTTGTCCGAGCTCTTCCGCGGTATAATCCGCATTGCAAGATACGCTGGGAGCATACAGGTACGTATATCCATCCCGTATGACCATAAATGCCAGCCAGAAATTGGTATCCTCGTTGTTTCCGCTGGTAAAGGAAACAATATACACCGGATAGGAAAGACTCTCAGTATAACCATCGTCCTGGTAAACGGAAAGAATGTTATATATGCCACCGTCGGTCAGTTTTTCTGCTGCAAGGGTTGCGTATGCCTCCGGAGTGTCTGGAAGATCTTCCGGGTTGACATAGCAATAGTCAACGATGCAAGACATCCCGTCTTCTAACATATCGTCATATCGGTGAGTCCCGTCTTCATAATTTTCATTTAGTATAGAAATCATACCGGTATAAGGAAGAGCACCTCCCATGAGAACCGGTATGTCCACAGAATTCTCCTGACCGGACGGCGCATCAACAGGGTCTTCATCTGGTTGTGACGGAGAAGGATCTGCCTCATCAGGTGTATGAGATCCATGATCATTATCTGATTGAGTGTTTTCCGTGGTGTCGATATTTTCAGGAACTTCAGGTTCGTCCGTTATTATCGGATCAGTGGTTTTTTCCGGGTCAGACGGATCCTCGTCGTTTTGTTTGGTGTTTCTATCTGCAGTAATGAATGGAATCTTGAAGGGTAATTCGACCGGAAGTTTAAAAGAACAGGATGTCATGGTCAATGCTGCTGTGAGGAGCAGTGAAGCAAAAAGCCATTTTCTTTTCATAAGCGTAGTCTCCTTTCTTCTGATTATAGCAAATAGAATGATATACAGAATTCCTTTTTTACATTGTACCATATATTGTGCGGTTTGTGTGACTTTGCCTTATAAAATGATCCACTGGTCTTTCGATTATTGTTATCGGTAAACAGTGATTTTTCATTGAGGAGAAACGCTGGAGATCCAGTCTTTTGGCGAACAACCGCACTGCTGTTTAAAATATCGGCTGAAATGAGACATGTTTCGAAATCCGCAGGAAAGAGCCACTTGTTGGATCGGCAGCGCTTCATTTGTCAGTAGATTTTTGGCCTTGTCAAGACGGACCTGTAGCAGGTCGTTGTGTGGGGTACTGTGAAAAAACTGCCGGTAATAAGCGTAGAACTGACTTTTTTCCAGGTTTATCTGATTGCAGAGTTGTTCGGTTGTCCAGTGTTTTTCATAATGGCGGAGCATCTCCATGCGAAGTGCCTGAAAATCCCGGTACAACCCTTCTTCTTCCGGGTTATGTCGCTGCCCTTTTTCAAGTCCACGGGCTGCCGTGACCAGAAGCTGGCAGATCAGTGCACTCTGCATTGCTTCCGTATGAGAACCGCGGGTGATGTATTCCTGCTGCAGCTTGCGGATGATTTCTTCTATTTCTTCCGGATTTTGCGGATAAAATATCTGGTTTTGCGGAAGCTGAAAATATTCTGCCGGATTCTCCTGTGCAACAAAATGAAGATAACTGTTCCGGAACTTCTGTACTGCCTGATAGTGCTGCATCTGTCCTGGTGTGTACAGGATGCAGGCATTTTCTCCGGTAATCAGTATACCATTCTCCTGATAAACTTTCATCGGAGTTTTCAGCAATAAAAACAAATAATCGCCGCTCCCCTGTGGACGGTAGATCCGGTCAGTATCTGGGTTGGAGCGGTTGTATTCGCAAAACTGTATGGAAATATCTGAAATCATTACTTCATCACCCTCTCGTATTTTCTACAAAAAGCATACCTGACACCGGAAAAAAAGTCAATTACTTCGGACAAAAACCTCTGGTATTCTTCCAATGTTCTGTTACAATCATAGACAGTACAGACAGTACATGTCGAGAGCACATTATATAACCACAGGAGGTTTTTACAATGAAAAAAGCTGAAATTATTGTAGACAAATATTTCCTCACCGGCGCGGTAGACAAAAGGATCTTCGGTTCTTTTATTGAACATCTGGGAAGAGCCGTGTACGAAGGAATCTATCAGGAAGGCAACCCGAACTCCGATGCACAGGGATTTCGGAAAGATACCCTGGATCTGGTCAAAGAACTGCAGGTTCCGATCGTTCGTTATCCGGGCGGTAACTTTGTATCCGGTTTCCGCTGGGAAGACAGCGTAGGACCAAAAGACAAACGGCCATCCAGACCGGAGCTTGCCTGGGGTGTGATCGAAACCAATCAGTTCGGATTAAATGAATTCGCCGACTGGTCAAAAAAAGCAGGAAGTGATATCATGATGGCTGTCAATCTGGGAACCCGCGGACCGGAAGATGCCAAGAATCTTCTGGAATACTGTAACTTCAAAGGCGGTACTTACTACAGTGATCTGCGAAAAGAACACGGTTACAAAGATCCGCACGATATCAAAGTATGGTGTCTGGGAAATGAAATGGATGGTCCGTGGCAGATGGGCCATAAAACGGCTACAGAATACGGAAGAATCGCAGCTGAGACTTCCCGTCTGATGAAATTCATGGATCCTACGATCGAGACCGTAGCCTGCGGAAGCTCCAATCTGGATATGCCAACCTTCGGTTCCTGGGAATACACCGTTCTGGATGAGGCTTATGATGAGGTTGATTATATGTCCCTGCATCAGTACTATGGAAACCGTGATGGCGATACCCCTGATTTTCTGGCAAGTTCCAAAGGAATGGATGATTTTATCTCAGGTGTCGTAAGTATCTGCGATGCTGTCAAAGCAAAGAAACACGGCAAAAAGAATATTAACCTGTCCTTCGATGAGTGGAATGTCTGGTATCACAGCAATGAAGCAGATGAAAAACTGGAAAAATGGATCCAGGCACCCCATCAGCTGGAAGATATCTACAATTTTGAAGATGCCCTGTTAGTCGGAAGTATGCTGATCACACTTCTTCGCCATGCAGACCGTGTAAAAATTGCCTGCATGGCACAGTTGGTCAATGTTATCGCACCGATCATGACCTCTGACACCGGTGCATGGAGACAGACTATTTTCTATCCGTATTTCCACGCAAGTGTATACGGAAGAGGTACTGTTCTGAACACCCAGGTACACACCCCGGTATATGAAAGCAAAACTTACGGAGAAGCTCCGTATCTGGATTCTGTATGCATCTGGAATGAGGAAGAAGATACTCTGACAATCTTTGCTGTGAATAAGAGCCTGGAAGAAGATATGGAAGTCAGCTGTGACCTGAGACAGTTTGAAGGTTACAAAGTAGCTGAACATATCGTTCTGACCAACGATGATCTGAAAGCGGTTAATACAGAAGCCGCTCCGAACACAGTAGCTCCGACACTCTCTTCTGCTACCAAACTGGAAAATGGCAAATTACAGACCGTCTTTGGGAAACACAGCTGGAATGTAATTCGACTGAGTAAATAATTTCTTTTAAAAATGCTCCTGGAATCCCAGGAGCATTTTTGATAACTGTTCTGTAACTATTCAAAGTTCTTGTTATTCTTTTATTCTAACGGTTCCTCATAGAATCTTCCCGCGATTCCCTCGGATTTGATAATGTTGATAAATGCTTCCGGATCCAGGCTGTGAACCAGTGCAGTCACTTCTTTCACCTCATCTTCTCCAAGTACTGTGTACAGCATGTCTTTGTCCTCTTTCAGATAGCAGCCCTGAACGGCAAGATGTGTGATTCCATGCCTGGTACATTCCATAATCTTCTGCTCCAGCATTGCTCCGTGACGGGTGACAATGAACATGGTTGCTTTTTGATCTCTTCTGTGAAGTGTGTTGATCGTCTGTGTGGAAACGAACTGGAAAATGATGGAATACATCGCAGCTTCAAATCCAAACAGAAAACCTGCGGTCGTAAGTATCACCACATTGATACCAAAAACAAAATTCCAGGACGGTTTATGCAATCTGGAGGAAAGATAAACCGCAATAAAATCCGTTCCACCGCTGGAAGATTTTCCGAACAAAGCAATCGAGATTGCTGTTCCGTTCAAAATCCCGCCAAATACAGACACCAGAAGCGGATCATATGTAATCGGCGTTACCGGGATCAGATCGACCAGAAAAGAGTTCAGTACGATCATCAGTACCGTATATGAGGTAAACTTTTTCCCGATCATCCGAAAACCGATGATCGCCGGTATCGCATTCAATGCAATATTGATCACCGAATATGGCAATGAAATTCCGAAAAATGTTTCCGCCGTACGCTGTAACAAAAGTGATAAACCGGTAAATCCTCCCGGAATCAGATTTCCCGCCCGGACGAAAGATTTGATGTTGACAGACATCAGTAACGATGCGAAAAGTACGCAGCCTGTCGATATCAGTGGCTGCTTCCATCTTGGGGATGTTCGTACAGTTGCCGGTTGTTGATTTGTAGTTTTCATTTTGTTCTCCATTATAAAAAATTATAAAAAACTATTGTTGCCTTCACTTAAGGAAGTTTTAGCAGCGTGTTCTATTATAGTATAGCTCTTTTGAGATGTTTCATCAATGGGAATTCATTGGACTTTATTTGTAGATATCTTCTAACATATCAAGTATATGGCTCTCAGGCAGTTCTGTGAACTAATTCCGCAAACTTTTTATACCGTTCGTACATCCTGTCATAAATTTCCATATACTCCGCATTTGGCAAATCACCGGGTTTTGGCTCTTGTTTAAAGAAATCAATTCGCGATACATTTCTTTATTGTCATCATCCAGTTTATTACTTTCCAGTAAGAATTTAAACCGTCTGGCTTCTGCTGCAATCAATTCTGCAAGATTGAGTCTGGCTTCTTCAAATGTGGTTCCGTCCACACCTTTTAATGTAAGAAACACAACCGGGAACTTGCCCATATATTCTTCGCAGAATTGCTTATTCTGTGAAATATAAAGACCATCAAACAATGTCTTATCTGCACCTATTTCAAAAAAGTAGCGGAGCATACTCATATTTAATATCTTCCCGAAACGGCGCGGTCGTTTAAAAAGATTAACCTTTCCCCAGCTATCAAGTAGCTGTTCAATCAGTCTTGTCTTATCAACGTAGTAAAAACCCTGTCGGCGAATTTCCCTAAAATCTTCGATTCCAACAGGAAGCTTCAACACTATTGCCATTTTTTCATGCTCCTTTCCGAAGCTATACTACTGGAACGGAAGATACTCTGCCCCAATGTACTTTGATTTTACCATCTAACAGGCCAAATAACAAGTTGATACCCCGGCACTGTTTTACAGACTAATATTATTATTTTACAGTTAAGCGACAACCTCTATCATACAAGCAAAAAAGTGAGCATACACCACGACAAAATAATCGGTATATGCTCGCTTATTTACTCATCATCATCTTTTGCTATTTTTTAATCACCGGAATCTCCGTATCATCTTTCGCGTCCAGGTCATCCAGGTATTTTTTCGTTTCTTTCACAATAACCGGGGAAAGGAGCAGTACGGCGATCAGGTTCGGGATTGCCATCAGGGCGTTCAGGATATCGGCGATGTCCCATACTACATCAAGGGCTACTACCGGGGCGATCACAGCTACGGCGATATATAACACACGATAAGGAATCAGTCCCTTTTTCCCTGCAAAGTATTCCACACAACGTTCCCCATAATATGCCCATCCAAGGATCGTAGAGAATGCGAAGGAAATGATTCCAACGACAAGGATCAAAGGTCCGATGATCGGAATCTGATCGAAGGCAAGGGAGGTCAGTACACCGCCATCGGTGATCTCATTGGCATTGATAGCCGGGTTTTTCATAATCGTAGAAACCAGTACCAGACCGGTCATCAGACATACGACTACAGTATCCCAGAAAGTTCCGGTGGAGGATACCAGTGCCTGGCGTACAGGGTTTCGAGTCTGTGCTGCCGCTGCGGCAATCGGTGCAGAACCCATACCGGATTCATTGGAAAACAGTCCACGGGCAACTCCGTAACGCATCGCCATCATGATACCGCTTCCTACCAGACCGCCGGCTGCTGCCCCCGGTTGGAATGCCAGGCGACAGATAGTTGTGATTGCAGGTATGATATAGTCATAATTAATTCCAAGAATCACGATACAGCCAAGCACATAGAAAAGTGCCATAAACGGAACCAGTCGTTCACAGACCCTTGCGATGCTTTTGATTCCACCAAAGATGACAACTGCTGTCAGAACGCCAATGATGATTCCGACAACTGCTTTATTGATGTGTAGATTCTCATTGCAGACAGTAGCGATGGCGTTAACCTGTGTGGCACATCCGATACCGAACGAAGCAAACCCGGCAAATACAGCAAAGATCAGCCCCAGCCACCGCATATGCAAACCGCGTTCCAGTGCGTACATGGCACCACCCTGCATTCGTCCATCTTCGGTTTTGACACGATATTTTACTGCAATCAGTGATTCACTGTATTTCGTCGCGATACCGAACACACCGGTAAGCCAGCACCATAAAACGGCACCAGGACCACCTAAGGCAACGGCAGTTCCCACACCGATAATATTTCCGGTTCCGATCGTAGATGCCAGCGCAGTGGCAAGTGCTCCGAACTGACTGACTTCACCGTCTGCATCCGGTTCTTTGGATACAGAAAGCTTGATTCCTTTTGTGATTGTTTTTCTCTGGATAAACCCGGTTCGGACGGTCATGAAAAGATGAGTTCCGAGAAGTAACAGAATCATCCCCCAGCCCCAGACTTTTCCGTCCACCCAGGTTACCAGTTGACTGAACTTTTCCATATGTTTGTTCTCCCTTCTGTGGTGTAGATATGTAAATCTCATAAATATTTCGTATCTTCATAGTTGCTGAGCGTTTAAAAGATTCTGTATGTTTTCCAGGTGCTCTGATTCCTGTACAGGATATATCAGTTTATGGCATATAGCGGAATATTATGCCGGCAATAAGATAACATAGGCTTCGCGATCTTGATATGCAGGAAGATAATTTCCTGTATATCGAAAAAAGGCAGACACCCTCTCGGATGTCCGCCCTTGGACTTACATATCTCATCTATATTTTGTTTATCAGTTGATTTTTCTTATTATATCATGAAACTCTTTTGCTGCCAAGTGAAAATTTTCTACTCCAGGTTCAATACCGTACAAACCGGAGTTCCTTCCAGGTATTCTACGGTAACCGTGTCTCCCTCCTGCAATGTTACGACCTGCAGATAATCCTGAACCGGGACATCGAAGATCTCGGAATATCCATTTAATACCAGGTAGAAATGGGAATTGCCGTCGATAACGCTCTGCGCGATCCGCTGGATCGTTCCGGTGACAGTTTTGAAATCGCTCTCATTTCCGGCAGTAATTCCACTGGTATTCAGGAGTTTCACATAAGCGTCCTGGCAGGCGGATACGGTATCTCCGATGGCAACATTCTGGTATTTCTGGATATTTACCATCGCGTATTTTTTTACCAGTCCGGCACCGTCTTTCAATGCCATAAAGTATGTTGGTTCATTGGAAATATTCAGAAGGATCGGGAAAGTTGCCTTGTACCCAAGGTTCTGAACCTGCCCTTCCGCGGATCCCATCGCCGAATACTCTTCTGCTCCGTTTACCTTATAATATCGTGTCTCTCTGGTACGTTGATTGATCAGAACAAATCCTACGTTGGACTGATCTCCGCTGACAGAAGTTACACCGGTGTATACCCATACATCGTCTTCCATCGCCATGTAATTATATCCGTCTGTAGATTTCAGACAGCCTTTCTGTCCGAAGATGCTGTTGATATAACCGTTCACCAGTGTTCCATAGTAATTATACTGCTGAATCAGAAGATCTGCCGGATTGGCACGGTCTACCCATTCCGGACAGTCTTTTAACGTGTAATCCTGGCACTCTCCTGTCTGGGCATTACACAGGACAACTCTGCCGATTGTTGCACCACCAAAAAGTCCAATTGTATACTTCCGCACTGGGCAGACCCAGTAAGGAGTGCCATTATCGTCAATCTCGAAACTTAACTGATCGAAGATGTAGGTTGGATAATGAAAACGCAGATGGCGATAAATATTCCGGTTCAGATATTCTGCCTCGGAATAGCGGATCGGTTTGTCCAGTTTTACCAGCGAGGTATCCTGTGTCGTCATATCGATCATAATATACGCCGGGATTCCCTGTGACTGGTTGGTCAGCCATTTGATCGGGCTTGCGTAGACCAGTGGAGTCACGCGAACCGGTTTTTCCTGATAATTGATCTGCGAATACAGATCGCTGACCTCAAACTGAGAAACCATATCTACCATACTTCCCATTTTTCGGTTTCCAAGAATCATCGCACTGTCTTTGTCAAGCAACGGAATCTGACTGAAATTCACCGGCTGGATATCTTCCGAAAAGTCGCGTTCCTCGATGGTCAGCAGATTTCGATACTGTTTTGCGTTTACGATGGGGGAAGATAAGATGCTTCCTGCTGCAAATACAAGCAGTACAGCCATCATTACGATGCCTCCGATTTTCAGAAACTTGCTGCTTTTCACCTCACGGATGCTGGTAAACCTCTTTTTAGCTGCATAAGCTGCCAGAATCAATACGAGTACAAACAGGATAAAAATCCAGATTCCCGTAGAATGAATGTTGATCGCCGGGATTGTTGCATAATAATAAATCCCCGCAAGAACGATCACCAGCAGCACTAGAAGCGCTTTGATTTTTCCTTTTTTCATATTGTCTGCTCTCCTCTTTGGAACTGTTGTTTTTTGTACTATATCAGTATACGCTGTTTTTCGCAAGTATAACCCACAAGAATTCACGAATTCTTAAGAAAACCGCGGTCACAGGAAGTATAAAAATATCCGAAAGTAAACCAGTTGTCAAATAGCCGATTCACTTTCGGATTAAGTATCTCGATTTGTTTTACAGAGATTCACACTCCGCATTAATCGTATCTTCGGTTGATTTCATTGCTTCCATTGTCATCGTCAGCAGTTTTTCCAGTTCCCAGCCGAGCTGATCGGCTCCGCGCTGGATGACTTCTCTGGAGCATCCTGCAGCGAATCCTTTGCTTTTATATTTTTTCTTTAAGGATTTCAGTTCCATGTCTTTTGTACTTTTGGAAGGACGCATCAGCGCTGCCGCCCAGATCAGTCCGGTCAGTTCATCGGCTGCAAACAGTACTTTTTCCATCTCATGTTCCGGTGCTACATCAAGAGTAACACCACATCCGATCGTGATACCATATCCATGGGAAACTACACTGTGGATGATATCTTCACCAACGCCTCCCTCTCTTAAAAGTTCCGGTGCTTTCAGGCAGTGCTCTTCCGGATACTGTTCAAAATCAATATCATGCAGAAGTCCTACGATACCCCAGTATTCTGCGTCTTCAGCATATCCAAGTTCGTTAGCATACCATTTCATTACAGCTTCCACGGTAAATGCATGCTGCAGATGAAACGGATCCTGATTGTATCTTTTTAATAATGCCAGTGCATCTTCTCTTGCTATATAGTCCATATTTCTTTCTCCTGTCCGGTGTGCACTGCGCCTGAAACACACCATTTGTAATTCATAGATTTCTTAAAAATATTTTTGAAATGATTTCATGCATAAATGCATTATAACACGAAATCGCTTCAAAAACAGAAGCTTTTTCACACAATACCTTTGTGGGTATATATATCAGGAAAAACTGTTTTTCACTTCCTGTGCAAAATGATCCGGCGTATCCATAAAGCAAAACGGTTCATACTCCGTATATGCAGATGGACGGCTGACAGTAAGCAGCTGTATTTCTTCACCGGGAAGATCCGAGAGAAGTTTCTGCTTTAATTTTGCCAGTTCTTTTCCATGCATCATTTGGATTGCCAGACTGCTCCCACCCTGATTATTTTTTGCAATCAAATAACACATCCCGAAGCACCTCCTCACATTCACATTCTGTTCGGATTCTTCCTCTCTCGTACTCTCTTCGCATGGCAATCCCTACATTTGCCGGATAATGTTTACTCCATACATATTTATGCAGCCAGTTATTCATCTGACGGTCATAGTAAGTATTGTACTGAATCTCGATCGGGTAATGGCGGTGACCATACTGATAATAGATATGTACGCCACGGTATCCGTCATCGTGTGTTTTCCCGTTGGACATGTCTGCAACGGAAATATTCTTTGCTTCTCTCAGACGTAAAATTTCCTCGTAATTATCGCATAATGTCCGAAAACCGAGGATATCGTTAAATACCCGCTCTACCCGGCTTTCCCCGGATGCCCGTTGATATTTCCGCAGGATCGCCTGAAGACTTTTAATGCGGTAATCAATCGGAAGTCCGGATAAAATATCACTGGAATCATACCAGACGACGATATTTTTCAGTTCGTCTGTAAGAAACGCTTCATCCAGACAGCTGATTGCCTGAGCCAGGTTCTCTTCCAGTCTGGTTCGAAAGGACAACTTTCGCAGCAGGGCAAAAGACAGTCCGTCTTTCTTCAAAATATCTTCTACCATTGCTACTGCCCCCTGATTAATCTTCCAGAGTAACTTTCACTTTTTTACCCATAGCTCCGGCAATCTTTACCAGGAATTCCAGACTGGGGTTGTAATTTCCGCTTTCAAAACGGGTGATGTTCGGCTGAGAGATACCGGCACGTTTTCCAAGTTCACTCTGTGTCAGTCCCAGTTCTTTGCGGTACTGTTTGTAAATGTCGACGGTTTGCTGAATCGTCACTTTCTGCTGAGTTTCCAAAAGAATTTTTTCTCCGTTTTCCATAATGATATAATCCATTTTTTCACTTTCCTTTCATGTTTTTATCAATACCGTATGTGATATTCATATGATAACCTATACGGTATGAAATGTCAATAGTAATACGATACAAAATAAAAAAAGTACAGAAATCCCGGAAAAAATATTTTCCAGGATTCCGTACAGTTCTTAATCGTAGAAATATTTGCTATTTTACATAAAGCATTTTTTCAGCATCTTCTGCTTCGGCAAATGGTCCGGGCACAGTTGCCACACCGCGGTGATTTCCGAAATAATCTTCGTCAAACCGGATCGGTGTTCCATCTGCATTTTCGAACGGCTGTTCCGGTTCGAAGGCATTTCCAAGCACTTCAGTGTTGATCATTCTTCCGGTAAAGCCCTTCAGGAACTCATAGATATTGGTTTCCAGATGATATCCGTCTTCTTTTTCCACCAGTTCAACCTTCACATCCTCCCTGTTCTCTGCTGCGGTCAGACCATTTCTTTCCTTTTTCCATGCTTTTGCTCCTCCGAGATACACATTGCCCTCGCTCCATACCGGCAGATGACCAAAGTGTACCGGTTCCAGTTTTACCATATCCACCGGTTTTGTAAAGTCAAACTGTGAGATCCATTCCTCATATGTCGGATACTCGTCGAATGTCCAGGTACCAGCCAGACGATTTTCCGTGTCATATCCATCATCGGAATCGTGAGGGGTAATCACATCTTCTTTCGGCCATTTCTGTACAAAAATATTGTTATAGAAACGGTCATCCCCGTGAAGAATCGTCATGAATCCCATCACCTCTGTACGGTGCGGAATATGATACGGTGTATATCTCCAGCCGGTTCCTTCACCAACACAGGTCAGAGAACCACAGATCAGGTTATGTACCATTGCTACACCCTGTGTTGCGAAACGAAGGGCAGCATCAGACAGAAGAATATTGTTGTCGATCAGTGTCGGTCCATGTCCCACTTCCACAAACAGATCCTGAGACATCATACCGCCCTTCAGATTTTTTGCAAAGGACGGACGCTGGTTGTCATGAAGCAGATTCTGCGTGATTCGTGTTCCCTGTGCTTCCCAGTCACACCAGATACCCATGGTACAGTGATGAATATGATTACGCTGATACAGAACATCAATCGCTGCATGCATCTTGATACCTGCAATCTCTGCACCGCCCTGTTCCATCATGTTGTTGATGTGATGAATATGGTTGTCTTCGATCACACTGAACACACCGCCCATACGACCGATGATACCGCCCTGTTCACAGTGATGAATATTATTTCTGCGGATAATATGACTTCCTACCTTTTCTTTCAGCCAGCCATGATACTGTCCGCGGCATACGGCATCACGTTCCATCTGTGTCGGACTCTTAACATACTTATATGTAAAATAATGATCGTTATCCGGATCCAGATATTTACCTACGGAAATACCTGCGCATTTGCTGTTGGAGATATCGCAGTCCTCGATGATCCATCCCTTGCTCCAGTGTGGACCGATCATACCGTCCTGAAATGCTGCCGGCGGTGCCCAGGTGGTTGCGGCCTTGCAGATGGTAAAGCCGCTGACAGTAATATAACTTACTCCTGTTTTGGAAGGGAAGAAGCATTCACGACGCACATTGATTTCCACATTTTCCGCGTTCGGATCTTTTCCCTGGAAATTAGCGTAAATGATTGTTTCATCCGTTTTGGAATCCTGTTCGGCATACCATTTGTAGACAGAATCTTCCGGAACCCAGCTGCATGGATACACTTCTCCGCGAAGACACTCATCCAAAGTTACTGCCTCATACATGGCGCGACCGTTCAGATATACGCAGCCGGTATGTTTGTCTGCCTTTGCAAAATACCAGTCACCATATACTGCAGTCGTATATGGGTTATAAGAACCGAACACACTATTTGCCACACGACATACCCAGGTGTTGTCCTGATACGGTGTCCAGGTTTTAATCTCCTCCGCACCGGTAATCACAGCACCCAGTGGCTTTACACTGCGATAGGTGATCCGGGCATCTTCACGTCCGGCATAGATTGGATCTACATATTCACGGTAAGTTCCCGGGAACACTAAAACCTCATCACCCGGTTGTGCGATCTTTGCAGCATCATTGATTTTTCGAAAAGGAGTTTGTTCGGTTCCGTTTCCGTTACGTACAGCATTCACATCTACATAGATTCTCATGTTCATAACCTCCATTGTACTTCATCTTTTATAAAAATCAGTTATTATGTAGATTTCTCAATTATGTTTTGAGAAATATGGTCATTTATGGTTATTATACTATAGACTCTGATCTGATAAAAGATAAATCTGACAGTTTCAGAGAATTAGTTTTCCGTACATGAATTCAAAACGGCTGGGAAAGAAACTACACCGGGAGATTGCGGTATTGCTCGATGTTTCTCTCCTGATTTTCATCGTAAATGAAATAATAATCGATTTGACCGGTTCCCTGGGTATAAATATATTGTCCATAGGTTCTCACGTTACAGAATAATACGGTACTTCCCGCCGCAACACCGATGGCATATCCCTTATTGGACAGTACCAGTGGCATCCGAAGTTTTTTCTGTCCAAAAGAGATATACCGCGCTTTCGTACTCAGATCCATAAAATCATCTGCAAGAACACCTTTGGATTTCAGGCGCTCATTTTTATCCCAGACGAAAAAGTTCCAGGTCTGACTATCCAGAAGCAATCGAGGTTCCGAAGGATTTTCCGCAAGCAGTTTTTTACCGTCTCTGCTTAAAAACTGCACAGCGCCATTGGCTTTTTCCACCCGAATCAGGATACGATCAGTCAGAAGCTGTACTTCAGAACGGGACTCTTTTGCGCCCCATATTACTGCGGTATCTGCCTGTGCTTTCCAGTTCGTATCCTGGATCGTGCCGGTAACACCTTTTACAAAGCTGATACGGATCGTCGACAGTGTGATCGGTGTCAGCCGAAGAAGTCCGGCTGCACTGGCGATCTCCAGATACTGCTTTGTCTTTTTCACCCATTTTACAGAAAAATTCCCTCTGGAATGTCCTTTGACCTGAAGATGACTCTCCGGTGGGAAGGTTCCATATGTATACGGGGATGGATTCACCAGTCCGTCGATGGCGGAAGATTTTAATTTTTTATCCGTTGATTTTTTTAACTGATTTCTGTTTTTTGGAATCAGTGCCTGATGTACTTCAAACGGTTTTGGAATTAGCACCGGTGTCTCTGTTCCGGCAATTTCCTGTTCCTTTTTCAACTGGATCTTTCGAGGACCCAGATAGCCTCTTGCCTGCCGTTCCCTGTCACCCTCTTCTCTTCGCTGCTGTTCGATCTCTTTCTGTGTGTGTACCGGTTTTGCGTATTCTTTCGCTTTTTGCAGACTTTCGGTCTGAAATTCCTGCATATGTTTTTCTTTCGGCACTTCGGTTCCTATAATGTCCGTAAGAGAATCCTGATACAGTACGGTCAGTTCATGGAGCGCACGGGTAGCGGCAACATACAACAGTTTGATATGCCCGTTATCCTGTGGATATTGTTCTTTTGTCGGATTCCACAGAAGTACCGCATCAAATTCCAGCCCCTTGGTATACACCACCGGGAGAATCATGATTCCCTCTCCGAACTGACTGCGTTCCGGTGTGTAACTCATCAGATTCGGAGTATCCTGTAACAGATCCGACACCTCTTTGGCTTCCGTCTCATCGCGGCAGATTACAGCGATCGTTTCGTATCCGTTTTTTTGCCATTCCTGAATCTGGTTTGCTGCTGCATCTTTCATAGCAACTGTATCTGCACTGGCTTGCACCTTCACCTGCTTTCCGTGGCGAATGATCGGTTCCACCGGATATATCGGGAAATCTCCATGCCGAAGGATCTCTGTGGCAAATTCTGAGATTTCCACCGTGTTTCGATAGCTTTTCCGAAGCAGTCCGAATGCATCGTATGTTCCCCGCAGGATCAGTCTGCGAAGTTCTTCCCAGTCATTTAACCCCTGTCCAAAATGGATATTCTGAGAAGTATCTCCCATAACAGTATAGGTGCATCCCCGCATACAGTAGTGCAGGCAGCGATATACCATCATACCAAAGTCCTGTGCTTCATCGATGACCACATGGCTTGCTTCCCTCACCGGATCGGTTTCCTTGATCCGTTTATAGATATATGCCATCGCCGCAAGGTCGTACACATCAAACGATGTATCTGGTATTTCGATAGGAATTCCCTCTTGCTGCTGTGCACGGAGAAAATCCTGATAAAAAGTTCGCACGGAACCATTCCATTTTCCGTTGCCAAAGTAAGTGCTGTATTTTTTGTCCAGTTTTTTCCGCTCTTTTTCTGTGAAAGAGATCACTTTTCCCGTGATCACATTTTCATAGCGGGCATACAGCATTTTATTCAGCATCAGGATCTTGCTTTCCATCGAAAGGAGCGGATTGTCACGCAGATACTCCCGGATCATCGCAGGACGCATCAGACGCACACCCGTTTTTTCCATCACGATCGCCTCCTGTGGAATCTCCTGGTTTTCGTATGCCTGACAGTACGCTTCCAGTTTTTCGAACCAGGCAGTACTTCCTTTCTGTTCCTGCCAAGCCTCCTGAGATACCGGATGAACTCTGTATATTTTTCCATTCCATTCCTCATACAGAAGGCGGATAAACAGCTCTTCCATCGTCATCTGACGAATCCCGTATACATCCAGCTCCGGCAGAACACCGGTGATATAATTCAGCAAAATTTTATTGCTCCCGATAACATAAAAATCTTCCGGGCGGAAATCCTCTTTGTAATTATAAAGAATATAGGAAATCCGGTGCATCGCCACTGTGGTCTTTCCGGAACCCGCCACACCCTGAACAATCAGATTAGTCCTGGGGGAGCGACGGATCAGCAGATTCTGTTCTTTCTGAATGGTTGCAATGATCTCTCCAAGTACGTTTTTTTTGCTTTTGGCAAGGTATTTGGTCAGAAGTTCATCATTGGCTACCACATCCGAGTCAAAGTAGTCTTTCAACCGGTCATTTTCAATCTCATACGTCCGTTTTCTTTCCAGATCGATCGTATGCGTCCCCTCGGAAAGAACGGTATACGAACAGGGACCAAGACCGCTTTCATAATAAACAGAAGCAATCGGTGCACGCCAGTCCAATACTAACGGCTGCGCATCATCCCCGGAGATTCCAACACGACCGATATAATACGCTTCTTTTTGTTGTTTTTCTTCTGCAAGAAAATCAATTCTGCCAAAATACGGTTTCTTTCTGGCTTTTTCCAGGCGCACCATATTCTGCTTATATTCTTTCAGACGCGCCGTAGCATTGTTCCAGAGTGTCAGACCTTCTTTATCTTTTGCATCGTAAACTTCCATCAGATCGGCAAGATCTTCATTTGCCTCCCGGATGGCTTTACGCGCCTGTACCAGATGTTCCTGGGCAACCCCGATCACATATGCCAGCTGGTGTTCTTCTGCTTCTCTGCTGATACCGGGAAGTTCTGCTGCATCCTTTTCCATTTTTTCTGCCATAGCTCTTCTCCATATTTTTATATTTTTTCACATACGACAGTGCCCATCCCCTGCAGATCTCTCGTATTTTCTGTATTACATTTAGATTAGTGTGTTATTGCCTTTATTGAAACAGTGCTTTCATCTGATCCAGCGAATCCACACATGCGGTTAACATGTTCTTAAGTTCCGCGTCCGGTTTTGTCTGATCCGGTACCATGACAACCTGACAGCCTGCACGGTACGCACTGGTCACTCCGTTCGGTGAATCCTCTACCGCCATGCATGCAGACGGATCCAGTCCCAGCTGTTGGCAGGCATAGATATAAATATCCGGTGACGGTTTTCCACACTTGACCATATTTGCACAGATGATCCGGTCAAAGTACTCGTACAGTCCGATCTGTTTCAGATATCGTGCCGCGCGTTCCGTATCAGTTGCCGTAGCGATCGCACGCTGGATCTTCTTTTCTTTCAGATATTCAAGAAGTTCTACAGCTCCCGGTTTGATCTGGATTCCATCCCGTTCCAGATATTCTTCCATCAGCTGTTTCCGATATACACGAATCGCCGGATAGTCCAGATCGGGATCCTGAAACATTTCTTTCAGATGCTCCGGCGCATATGGCTGTCCCAGCGAACGCATGGAAAGTGCCTGCTCATCACTCATCGTATAACCAAAATGCGCCAGTGCCTGTAGCCAGCAGATCCGGTAATATTTTTCTGTGTCAATCAGTGTTCCATCCATATCAAAAATTACTGCCTGTATCATTCTTTATACTCCTTGTCTGTTCTTTTCCTGTAGTCGCAAATATACCAGTTTGCATTGACAATCGTTCTTATATTTTACTACAAACCTGCACGAAAAGGAATATGAAGATCGTTGATTTGACTGAGAAACCAGTGACTGCCAGTTTTTTCAGATACATCGCAGCATAAAAAGAACTCCTGCCAGCTCTGTCCGCCTGCAAGAGTTCTCGTGTTTTCAGACACGCTCTGGTATGAAGTTGTTAGTGACTGCATTTGTTATATTTTGATTTGCTGATTCCAAGAATCACACCGAGAAACGTATCGATTGCCGTGATGGTTCCCACCAGCTGTTCTCCATAGGGAAGTCCCCAGATGCCAGCCAGTGCAAAATACAACGTTCCCAAAGCCGGCAGAAAATACATGGCGAGCCATTTTAATCGATCATATGTTTTGTTACTCATATTGCATTCCCCGCTTCCTGATATGTCCCACCGCATCTGTGAGACGATACCCAGCTATCTATCTGATTTACCATATGCGTGAAATGCGTTTTCTGTCACTCTTCTTATTTTGCAAGTGCAACTTTTTTGCGCTGTCCTCTTTCCGATGCTCTGCCGGTTATATCGGATGTTACCTCTGTTTTTTCTCGACTCCAAAGATAGCGATCAAAGAACACAGAAGCAGAAACATCGGATAAAACAGCCGTGGCATGATCTGTAAGGCGGAAATCTCGTATCCAAGTTCATGTGCCGCCGAGATGGCTACCAGCATCTGTGCACCGTAAGGGATGACTCCCTGGAAGATACAGGAAAAAGTATCCAGTAACGAAGCTGTTTTCTTCGGTGTCACGCAGTATTCCTGGGCCATTTCTTTTGCAATCGGATTCGCCATTACGATTGCAACAGTATTGTTGGCAGTTGCAATGTCCATCGCTCCGACCAGCAGTCCCATACCCAGCTGCCCTCCTCGTTTTCCCTTAAAGATCCGGTGGATCCAGCCGAGCAACGCATCAAATCCGCCATATTCCCGGATCAGCGCACACATGGCTGCAACAAGGATCGCCACCATACAGGTCTCAAACATGCCCGAGACGCCGGAACCCATATTTGCCAGCAGATCGGTCGGTGTGGTATGTCCGCCAAGCAGCATGATCAGGGCACCGGAGGCAATGCCGGTTAGAAGTACCACAAATACATTGATACCGATGATTCCACCGATCAGAACCAGCACATAGGGAAGTACCTGCAGCAGATGGTACGACTGATCGACTCTTCCGTGAATCTCTGTCTGAAAAGACAGAACCAGAATCAGAACCAGTGTGATCACCGCCGCCGGAAATGCGATCCAGAAGTTTTCCCGGAATTTATCTTTCATCTCGCAGCCCTGTCCGTTACAGGCTGCGATTGTTGTATCGGAAATAAAGGAAAGATTGTCCCCGAACATTGCACCACCCATGACCGCTCCGACACAAAACGGAAGATCAAACCCGGATGCTGCAGATACCGCAACTGCGATCGGTGTCAGCAAGGTGATCGTTCCCACGGAGGTTCCCATTGCCACCGACACGAAACAGGCCACTACAAACAGCACTGCAACCGAAAACCGCGCCGGAATCAGCGCCAGCATAAAATAGGCCACACTCTCCGCACTGCTTCTTCCGACAACGCCGACAAAGCAGCCGGCGGTCAGAAAGATCAATAACATCGTAATGATATTCTTATCGCCCACACCCTGTGCCATCAGCTCCAGTTTCTTATCAAAATTTACTTTCCGATTCTGTACACATGCCACCAAAATCGCCGCCAGAAACGCTACGACGATCGGCACGTTATAAAATCCCATCGGAATCTTTAACACATATTCAAACAAAATTCCAAGCCCCAGATACAATACCAGGAACACACCGATAGGGAGTAACGCAATTCCATTTCCTTTTTTCATGTTTGTTTTTCCTTTTCTACTATCATTTATTTTGATTTTGTAACTGTTCCATACTTTCACAAGTACCCGTTTTAATCCATTAGTTAATTTCACTTTAATGCTCATATGAAAAATCAGATTTTTCACATGGCTGGAAACGTAATTACTCTTTTACCATGTATATGGTACAGATTTTAGTCTTTTTATTTATATCAATATTCCGCGGCAATGATCTATTTCATGTTGTATGATCTGCGCGATCCAGCCGGAATATGTCTGTCGCTGCTGTTTGAAATTGACATCCTGATACTGCACTTCAATCTCCTGATACCGCATGCATTTTCTCACCCCTGCCAGAGAAAGACACCCTTCTTCCGTCTCATACGCCCCTGACTTTTTGATGATCTTCGGATTATACATCAGAACATTCATAAATCCCATGTGCACGGCAATGATATTTTTCCGTACCCCGATCATATTCGCCGCCATACCAACACACTCTTCTTCATGTGCCTTCAAAGTATCCAGCAGATCCATCCCTGTCTTCCGGTCCGACTCAGTTGCCGGCTCGGATAGCTGATTCAGGAAAAAGATATCTCTCATAATTGGTTTTACCATAATACGCCTCCATAATACAAAATGTCTCCCCATGGGACACATCACTTGCGTGAGAGGTGCGGGGAGTTCTGTTACAGATATAATACAATATTAATTTTAAAAAATCAATGGTACAAAATTTTCTTTAACGTTTCATATATTTCCTGAATCATGACGAACCTAGTCATGCCGATACCGTTGTAGAAACCGATGTAACAGAAAAACACCGCAGTGAAAATACAGTCAATCGTATATGCTTTCAGATAATCGATCGCTGCCAGGATCACTTTGGAATCGGAAGAAAGGATACCCGCCAGAAGATCTCCATGGAAAAAGCCGGATAAGAGGCAGGTATCTCAACCTGACATCTTATCCGGCTTTTGCTTCCAATGAATCCGGGATCCGTTTTTTTGAAATGATCCCAGATATGCAATGCAACAAATCACCCTCCGATGAACTATGAAACAGTATATAGCAAATCCCGTAAAAAAATCAAGAACAGGATAACACCAGAGGCACGATTTCTCCTCTTTTTACGTCGATCAATCCATGATCGGTCAGTTTCAATGCAGGACTTACAGGGAGTCCAAGCGTTCCCACAGACATGATCGGATTATGATGCTCATATCCCAGATCGATCAGGCTTTCCCGCACTTCTTTCAGCGCGCTTCCCGTTGCTTCAATGGATGCCTCCGAAAGAATTACACAGACAGGTAATGCAAGTTCCGAGAGAATCTTCCCATCTTTTACTGTAAGAAAACCGCCCTGCAATTCTCCGATTCTCTGTACGGCGAACAACATATCCTCCGGATCATTTCCCGCAACAAACAGATTGTGGTGATCATGAAAATATGTAGTTGCTACGGTTCCCTCTCTCTGACACGAACCTGTCAGAAATCCATAACCGATATTTCCATTTTTTCCATGCCGCTCCAGTACCATCGCCAGCAGACATCCGCTTTCCTGCCAGCAGATCTTATGCTCTTTTACCTGCATGGTTACCAGTTTCTCCGTGGTCTGGGTGCGATCCGGATGTACTTCCATCGCACGGACCGTTACTTCCCCTTCTTCGACCGGAACTATAACATCAAAATCCGAAAGTGTTACTTCCGGAATGGAAACACTGTGATAAAAATCTTCCGGGAATGCATATGGTTCTACGGGGAATGCATGTCTGTCCTCTTTTTTATAGATGGAAATTCCATTTTTGAACACCGTTTCAGGCTCCAGTAATTTTGCCGGATCCTTCAGAAGGATAAAATCTGACAGTTTTCCCGGAGCAATCACACCCCGGTCATAAAAATTCATTCTCTGACACGGTGTATAGGTCGCACAGTAAATCGCCTGTTCCTTTGGAAAGCCCATCTCTATCGCCTTTTGTACTACAGTATTCAGATGCCCCTGTTCATATAAAACATCTGCCATCGTATCATCTGTCACAAAAGAACAATATTCAAATAAATGATTTTCACAGATATACGATAACACTTCCGGCTTCAACATCTTATCCTGGATCTCAAAGAACATTCCATTTTCGATCCGCTGTTTTACCTTTTCCAAGGTATGTTCTGTATGATCTCCGTTAATGCCAAGATACAGGAATTTTGCAAGATCCAGATCCACCAGAGACGGACAATGTCCTTCAATCACATATCCCGGATGTTCCTGCCGCAGATAATCCAGAAATTTTATGATTTCCAGATGATTTTCCTGGATAATTTCCCGATAATTCATAATCTCGCCAACGCAGACCACATCTTTTTCACCAAGCATCTGCAAAAACTGGAACGGGAAATGGGGGCGAAACTCTTCAGCCGAAATGGAAATACTTATGTGCCGACCTATACCGGAAGAAAATACATGGAATACGCCCGTAAAATTCTTCAGGTAAAACAAGACTGGGAAAAAGAACTGAAAGATCTGACGGAAAATAACGAAGGGGAATTGAATATTGCTGTTCCACTGATGCGAAGCAGCTGTATGATTCCACAGATTATGGCAGAATTTTCAGAAAATTACCCGAATGTCAATGTCAGCATCTGGGAAGAGGCATACTCTATTCAGGAAAAACTTCTGTTGAATGATCAGCTTGATTTTGGAATTTTTAATGAGACGAGGGAACATCCAAAACTGGAATACGAACTGCTGAAAAGAGAGGAAATTCTTCTGGTTATGCCACCGGATCATCCGATGGCATCTTCCGGATATCAGTCTCCCTCCGACCGGTATCCGAGAATCGATCTGTCCACGCTTGCCAGCGAACCTTTTATTCTCCATTTTCCGGAACAGACCACCGGAAAACTGGTTCTTGAAGCCCTGGATCGCGCCGGTGTCCAGCCCCGTGTACCGGTTCGAAACCGGAACACGGAGACCTGTGTAAAACTTTGTATGCAGGGAATGGGCATGTGTTTTACGCCGGAAACATATTTACAAAATATGGATTTTTCCAGAAAACCGGCTTGTTTTTCTGTCGGTGAAAAAGGAATCTTTACAACACTGAGCATCGCTTTTCGCAGGGGAACTTATCTTCCCAAATACGCCAGGGATTTTATTGAAATTGCACGGAATAAATAAGGATTTCACTGATACAACGGATGGTTTTTGTGCCATTCTCTATTATCGCTTCTGCAACAGCAGATTCAACCATTTTTCTTCTTCCCTTCCAGGACGCACATCACCGGTCACCCAGGATTCTGCTATGGAAAGTGATTCGGTATCACGGATGAATCTCTGGAAACTGCTCCAGGTGAAATCTGTGAAATATCTGCCGTTTCGCATCCCTTCATACTCTCCATATTTGAAAGAAGTGTAGATCCATCCATCGGGACGCAGGGCATCCGCCATTTTTTTCAGCACAGATCTTAATTCTGTTTTTTCCAGATGCAGAATCGAAGAACACGCCCAGATACCGTCATACTGCTCCCGGACATCCAGATCCTGAAAATACATCTGGCGTACCGGAATTCCTGTATAGGCACTGGCGATTTTACACAGTTCTTCGGATCCGTCTATGGCCTCCACCTGATATCCATGTTCCAGAAAATATTTGGTATCTCTGCCGGAACCGCAGCCAAAATCAAGAATTGCCGCTCCCGGTTCCAGTCTGCTTAAAAACCGATTCAGTGTATCTGTCAGATTTGCGTGAACTGTACCGCTGACAAAAGAAGCGGCATTTTGATTATAATATTGTAATGTTATATCCTTGTTTTCTTTATACATAGTTATATCCTTTTCTGTTACAAATAAAATTATGCAAATCAAAAACAGCTTTCAGGAAACTGACACGTAACCCGGAAGCTGTTTGATTATTACTATTTCACCAGTTTAAATGTCTTTTCCAGCATAAAGAACATCAGAATCAGGAAGAACAATACATAAACCGGAAGTAAACCGACAGAAATATGGTTTGCGATCAGTCCGAACAGCGGCGGCATAAAAGTAGATCCCACATAAGCACTTGCCATCTGGATACCGATGATCGCCTGGGAGTTCTTCTCTCCGAAATTGGACGGTGTTGCATGGATGATAGATGGATAAATCGGTGCACAGCCAAGTCCCATAATAACCAGACCAAACAGTGCAAATTCATCGATGGATACCGGTAACAGCATACCGATACATCCAACAAGAATGATAGCGATGCCCAGACGAATCATCTTGTGGTCTCCCATTTTCTCTGTAATAAAACCTGCCAGAAATCTTCCAAATGTGATACCGATGCAAAACAGGGACGCAAAGGCTGCTGCACGTTCCGCAGAAATTCCCTTTGCTCCTACCAGATAGCTGCTTCCCCACAGAATCACTGCTGATTCCAGTGCACAATAGGAGAAAAATCCAAGAAGAAGATTCGGAACGCCTTTGATCTTCAGTGCACCTTTGATGCCTACCATCTCTTCTTCTGCCTTTTCTTCCTGCGCAGTTTCTTTTTTATTCACCTTCCATATCGGCAGTGTCACGAAAAGAATCAATGCTATTCCGATCTGGATAAAAGATACCATGCGATATCCGTTCTGCCACACTGATGTGGTCAGTGCATAACTCATCACATACGGACTGATAATGGTTCCCAGTCCCCAGAAACAATGCAGCCAGCTCATATGCCTGGAATTATAATGAAGCGCTACATAGTTGTTCAGTGCAGCATCAATCGCTCCCGCACCCAGTCCATAGGGAACGGCCCATAGACAGAGCATCCAGAAGGCGCTAGCCGTAGAAAATCCAAATAATGCGATTGCAGTAAGCATCACGCTGAACACAGTTACAATCTGTGTACCGAATTTCTTTGTCAGACGCTCAGACATCAAACTGGAACAAATGGTTCCTCCGGAAATAATCATAGTTACCAGACCCGCATAAGACAGCGGAAGCTGAAAAGCCTTGTGCATCACCGGCCAGGCAGAACCCAGAAGAGAATCTGGCAGTCCGAGACTGATAAATGCCAGATAAATCAACAATAGTAATAGTGTATACATCTTTTTCTCCTTCTCTTTCATAGTACAACCGACGATGGAAAAGGGCGTCCCAAAGGTTTCCATCGCCGGTTGACATTTGTTTTCTATCTATTACTATACGTTAAAATATATGACTTGTCACGGGAAAATTTGTGATTCTCAGAGAAATTATTGATATTGTTGCCGGTTATTCTGCTTAACTATTCATTATATTATCATGTGCGGAAGATATTTTCAATTTTTCTGGATATACTCCCTGATCTTCTCAATCAACCCTTCATCCGCCGGCAGCCATTCCACACTCCCCAGCGTCTCCTTTGTCAGCCACTTTGCTGCCTCATGCTCTTTCAGCACCAAATCTCCAGACTTCACAGTGCAGATGAAGCAATCCATCGACAAATGAAACTTCGGATAATCATACTCCACGGTATCCAGAAGTTCTTCCACCTGGATCTCCGTATCTAGTTCTTCCCGGATTTCTCTTACGATTGCTTCTCTGGCTGTTTCCCCTTCTTCAATCTTACCTCCCGGAAATTCCCAACCATCCTTGAATTCACCGTAGCCTCTCTGCGTTGCAAATACTTTTCCGTTGTCTATAATAATCGCTGCCACTACCTTAATTGTCTTCATCCTGCGTCTCCTTTATCCATTGATAATATACTCATAAATATCTTCTCTGACTGGCGTATCCAACGCCCACTCAATCTCTACCGCTGTCTTGTCCGTATTAGCCATGACAAATTCTTCGCTTCGACCGGTAGCTGTCATCCGGCCAAGATAATAGAATTCTTTGGAAATCTTATCATCCTTATTCTTTCTCACAAAAAGCTGTACATCAATCCCCCGTTCCTTTGCTTTCAGGAAATTTTGCACATCCTCTGAATCCCTGCTTCGCCCACTTTTCGAAATAGCAATCAGACGATCCGCTGTGAGAAAATGATCTTCGTATTTTGTTGTATCGCTGATATCCTCCTGTTTATCATAATTGATAAATACAGGAAATGTTTTTGTCTTCTTATCATATTTATACCCACCGATATTCAACGGAACTTCATTACGCTCCCAGTTTAACAACCGGCAGGCATCCTCATACGTATATTTCTGATATAATACCAGATCCGTATCCTGATATGTCCTACTGTAGTTCGTCTGATACCGGGCGATACCAAACACCACAACTTCTTCCAGTATCTCATAAAACTCCCGATTTCCCAACATCTTTTCAAAATTTTCGGAAACCCGATAATCTTTCCCTTCTTTTTCAAGAAAAACACAGGAAGCATACGTTTTCTTTGCCGCACTGGTTGGAAATTCATTCGTCATGATATTTACTACATTTTCCGCGCAGTTTTCTGTCATAGCACGATGATATTTTTTCTCCAACGCTTGCTGCAAAATATTCAACAGTCCATGAGGATACTTTAGCATACGATTCAGAAGTTTATGGGTTCATTATATTTTGAGCAATTGTTTGACTAAAATCACTTCTTTGTTTTTCGATTCCTACATAATTTCCCGTACCGTCTTCTATACCTACTAATAACCAACCACCTTCTACATTCGCAAAAGATGCAATAGTTTGACATAAATGTTTCTTCTTGAAGTTTTCATCCCATTGACTTTTAAATTCTATCTTATAGCCTTCCTCAATACCTTGTTCTCTTATATTACAAATATCAGAATAGGTTAAATCGTTTAATCTTATTTTATTTCCATCTTTGTCTGTAAAAGGTAAATATTCTTTCATATAATAATTCCTTTCTCTTAACTCGTCCTCTTACAACTCTTCGCATAAAACTGAAACTTCTTCGCCACTTCATTCAACGATCCAATCGCATAATATCCATCCTTATTTTTCCCCACACACCCTATCAACGGCGATGCCAGGAATTTAAGGATATCTTCAATTTCATTCAGATTAGGATTTATCGAAAATCTCTCGTCATCCCTCACTGTCCGATAAATCTCACGGGAAGTAAGGATCCCTTCTGTCACTTCGTCTTTGCTTTCGTTTACAAGGCATCCCACAATTGCATCTACCAATAAGCCGTAGCGTTCGGTTCAGTTTCTGGCTTCGTCCAGGACACTGATATCTACGATTCCTGTTTGTTCAAAGATCTTTTTGTAATCTTCTCCGGTTAATGGAATCTCTACCTGGTTGCGAATCAACTGTTCCAGTGTGTCCACATCAATCAGTGCAACTTTATGCTCTTTGCATCGGTTTAAAAGTCGTTCCCCTCGAAAAGAGCATCCAACAATTGCAGAATAATCCGCATGATGAAGTTTTCGGTGGTCTTTCAACGTGTCAAAGTCAATCTGATCTTCCGTGACATTTCCAGACTGCGTAGATTTTGCATCTACCGCGACTGCATAAGATAATTTGGGGGCTGTTCTTGCTTTGATCAGGACATCGGTTTTTCCGGAACCGCCAAGCCAGGTTGCATCATAGCCGATAAAATCAAATGCTGCTCTTATGGCTTTTTCAAATCTGTTGGGATTATAGGAATCTTTACTGGACAGTCTTAATTCTGTAATAAGGCTTTCACAGGAATCATCGTAACAATCGCCTGCATTTTCCTCTTTCTTTATTTCGGATGATTTCACACTCTCTTTCGCCACAATGCCAAAAGTATCCAGAAGTTTTTCTCCTCTGGCGGTGAGTCCATATTTATCGTTTGTTACACTGTAAATCAGCTTAGCAGCAGATAAAAGAATCAGTCTTTTACGCGTTTCCTCGATACTTTCCCTGTCGAATCCGTAAGATACCTTAGCTATTATAGAAAGTGTTTTTGCATTTTTCGGTTCTTTTCTCAGCTCTGCCAGCAATTCATAGACAAATAAATATCTCGCATCCAGACATGCGATCAGATCAACCGGTGATTGTTTTTCAAGCCATGTATTTCCAAGTTCAGAGGTCACATACATATTCTTACTGATACGATCAACGAATCCTATTTTCTCCAAAAATGAAAGAAACATATTCGACGATGACACTGCAATCTGATAATTAACTTTCGAATACTCCCGAATCTCTTCGATAGAAATTGCCTGATTCATCAATTGCAGATATGCACTGATTGTTATACATGCATCGGCTGTTTTTCCCGGCATGTATCCGATCGCCATTCTTTTTTTCTCTGTTGTTGCAGGCTTTAAGGCACTTGCCCATTCTGACATTGGAAGCTGGGTTTCCAGAAGTGTTTCGTCCGGTTCTTCCTCTGTCTCTGACGGCATGGTAATCTCTATTTGCTGCAGAAATTCCTGTCCTTTTTGTGTCAGACTATACTCCAGTTTATATTCTTCGAACCGAACCATATCCACATCCCGAAACCATTTGATCCGATTATGAATTTCAGAATTTGTTTTCCAGTTCAGATGATATTCTTCCGCGATTTTCAGGAGTTCCTGTGTGTTTTTTGGTTCTTGCAGATAAAATAGGATTTCTCCCATAAATACAATCGTGGAACAAAAAACAGCCGTAGAAAAGCAACTATCCTGTCGTTCCAAAACCATTTCTCCTAATTCTGTCAGCGTCCACACCTGTTTCTCTTTATTAACCAGCCCAATCGGACGGATCCATTCACACATTCGACCTAAGGTGGCTGTACTGTTGCTTCCTTCAATATTAAGCATTGTATTTGCTGATTTACCGTCTTTGACCATTTTCAGAATATAATACAGGACTTTATCCTGTCCTATATCTCCACTTGGCAGCTTGGGCATTCCAAAAGCTTTTTGTTTCCATTCTCTGTTTTCCGGATATTCATTATTTTTCATTTGTTTTCCCCACTATATCACATACATTGACAACCTGCGTAATGAACTTACACCTATTTTTCCATAAAAATTTTTTTACACTCCGCCTATTCCGTCATAATACTTCCGCAAATCTTCCCTCATCTGTCTCCGCACTCTTTCCCAGTCTTCCTCTTTCATTTGTCCAAACAGCGCATGGTTCATCGAAATCACGCTCAAATCTTTCGAATAATACAGAAATCTCTTTCTTTCAAATTTTTCAAATGGATTCGTAAGCATATTTCTCTGCACCGCTTTTCTGTCTTTCAGCATTTTTTCATCATACGGGCAGGTGCTTCGATCCACCTGGAGGCCTCTGGATAATCGGTCCTGATAAAAGGCAATATAATCATCCAGAACCTCTTCTATTTTCGCATCTCCGATAGCATCTATATGTTTCACAATCGCCAGCAGGAACGGCATTTTATACGAAAGTGAGTAATCTCTTTCTTCCAGGAATTCAAAGAAATCTTCTTTGATCGTACTGTCATTATGTTCTTTGAGGTTTAATTCTTTCCGGTATTTTTCGACATCGTCCGGACTGAACAGGTAAATGGATTTGTTGCCGAACCGGTATTCTACACTTGGCGCGATCTTTTTCTTTTTGATCCAGCTTGTCACGGTTCCGGTACTGACGAAATATTCTCTGGCAACCTGTTCCTGACTGAGATAATCGCCATATTTTTCCTCGAAAGAATTGATATCGACTTCCATAATGCGTTCAATTCTTTCTTTCAGCCCATCGATAACAACCATATCTCCGGGTGTATAATCTGTTTTTATAATATCTCCAAATGGCACATAATATGGATTGGCAAAGATCGTGTGCATATTACAGGCTTTGATCATTGCACCATACTCGTCCACCACATCGATAACGATAATATTTTTCTTTGTATCTGTTTTCCGCAGTCCTCTTCCAATCTGCTGCAGATAGAGCACTTTGGAGAGCGTAGGTCTTGCCATAACGAGAATTCCCAGTTCCGGATAGTCCCAGCCCTCGGAAATCATATTACAGGCACACAAAAACCGGATTTTCTTCTGCTTAAAATCTGTCATAACAGACGCAGGATTCTTTGTCTGTCTGGTGTAGCTGGCTGCAGTGATATTGGCTCTGTTGAGTAGTTTTGCCATCTCATTTGCATGGGCAACATTGACGCAAAAGATGACTCCCTGCCGTCTGGCAGCTTCACCGTCTCCTAAATATTCCTGAAGGACATTGACAATCAGCTCATTTCTTGAAGTAACCCGTATTCTTTTTTCAAGATCTGCATTGATATAGTCTTTTCCGTTGAATCGGACTTTTGATAGATCAATATTTGTTTCGATCCTGTAAACATTTGCCCGGGCAACGATTCCTTTTTCCATGGCTTCTTTTAAGGATAACGAAGTGGAGTATGTTCCGAAAACTGTTTCCAGTTTTTTCTTATCCGGACGCTGATCCGTTGCGGTAAGTCCAACCGTAAAATCCGCCTCATAATACTGAATCACTCTTTTCAGCATCGGTGCAACCGCGTGATGTGCCTCATCCACTACGATATAATTGTAATAATCTGCTGGAAATTCCGTATAATGTCTGCACATATAGGCATAGGTTCTGATCTCAATTTTCTCTGCCAGTTCCGGTACGGATTCCTGTACTCTTTCCCTCCAGTCCGCAAGAATATTGATTCCCGGAACCAGTATCAGCCCTCTGAATCCCGGTTTTTCTTTTGCAAATTCGCGCAGGTCTTCCTCTACAATCCTGGATTTTCCGGATGCCGTTGGTAATACAATCAAAAATGCTTTGATACCTGCCATTCTACGTTTTTGTATTTCCTGTAAACTGATCGTCTGGTGTTCATATAATTCCACTTTTCTGTCGATTTTCAATCCGTCATCGACAAATGCTGTGGTATCTTTTCCGAAATATTGTTTGATATCATCTTCGATTCGATTTTGAAACGCACAATCTTCTTTTGAAAATCGGAACAGTTTGATTCCCCATAAAACACAGGTATTTTGTTTATTCAACTGTTTCCTGTATTTTTCTTCTCCGATAATCTGCGGATGATGAAAATTAAGTCCATTTTCTTCTACAGCGTATCTTTCATTCGGTGTTCTGATAAAATAATCGAGAAGATAATTGTTTCCGTTTTCATCACAGATTCCATATTCGCGTGTCAAATATCTGAGCGCATTCATACCGTAGGCATTTGAAAAGCTATCCTCAAAATGGATCTCCAGAGGTGATGCATCCGCCTGTTCTGCCCGGTCCCCAACGGTTATCCTGTAACCTTCAGGTAATGTCATTTCATCGTTAGCAAGATAGCTGTCAACTTCAGACTGTATATATCCTAAGAAACGAAAAACTCTTTTAAACTGATGGATATAACTGTTCTGTTTGTCTGTAATAAGCATATAAGAAAAAACAGGCTCACCCGGGTTATGGTCACAAATATTTTCATCAATAATGACCATATCGATGCCATTATCATAAAATCTTGATATTCCACCATTCGGGTAGTTCACCTGTTCTCTCAAAGAAAAATCTGTATGTTGTATCAGAAAATTATCGCTATCTGCTGCTCTCACCATATTCTCTGTCTCCATTATTTTAAATCCGTATTAAAAATGATGCATTATTTTATATTATAGCATATAACAGGTAATGTTTCCAAAGTTTTTCGACATTTTATAGTGTATTTTGCTATTTTATTCGACATTTCTCGACAAATTTTTATTTATTTTTCCAATTCATATTGTTTTCCAGATGTTTCTTTCCATAATCAAAATTGCTCCACTGGATCAATTATTGATATGCAATGCAATAAAACCGCTGTTACCGTTCTTCCGGATAATAGCGGTTTATAGCAACCTGTTCTCTACTTTCGCTCCATCTCTTCTCCCACTCTCTCCAGCAAATGTCCAATCGCAAACATCACCGTCTCATAATGCATATACTCCAGAATATTCCGATCCACCAGCACCTGCAAACTCGCAGGGAATTCGTCATCGGATTCCCAGAATCTCAGTATAACGGGAAGAAACGAAAACAGTTCCAGCTGGTAAGCCACATCGCTTTTTTCCAGCCTGATCCCATGCAGCCGCTCGCAGGCTTTTGCCAGTTCTGCAGTCTTTCCATCGAATTTCTTTCCCGCATCCCTGAAAAAGTTACTGTCATTTGCCAGATTTCCTCCCCGCACCGTAGAAAGGCTGCCGATATGAACCCATTCATGGGCGGGATGACAGTATTCTTTGGAATTACACAGGACATCGTAGATTGTCATGGCTTCGTTGTAATTTGCATTTTCTTCCGTCTGGAATTCATCCACAGACCAGGTGATTCCTCCGGTGATGCGGTTAATCCGGTATTTTCTTCCTACAAAGAAAATATAGAGATACTTTTCATCATGCTCCAGAGCAAATTTCCGGACCATTTTTTCCTGATCGTATTCCAGGAAATGGGAGGACATACGGTCTTTCATCGTTTCATAGTTTGACATGTCGATTTTTCCTTTCTATGGATCATATATTATCCAAAATCTGGATTTTTTACTTGTTTTGGATAATATGTTATCTATAAAAATCATATCACATCAAATAAAATTTGCAATTTTAATTCCATCTTCAGCCACCGCGTTAATCACCAGTTTCTTATGAAGGAAAAGATTTTCGTTCATTGCTCGAACAACCAAAAACAGAGTATTTTCAAATTTTGTTGTATCTCAAAATCAAAAATACTCTGTTCCTCTTAAATTATATATTTCTTATCACTGTTATTATCTTTTACACAGCCTCCACAACCGCAGCCGGTGCCGCAAAGTTTCTGGCGGCTTCTCCTAATTTTACGAATCCCTGGTTATCCAGTGCTTCTTCTGCGATACTTACGCAGTTGTCGGCAGCTCGGTCCAGGTTGTAGAGGATGCCGGAGAAGCAGCCGGTCATCGCCGGATCGCATTTCTGATTCTTTACGCGGTTCAAGTGGGCTTTGTTGAATTTCTTTTCTGCTTTATGCAGTTTCTTTTTATTTTTGAATACCAGTTCCGCTTCCTCTTCACTGCCCTCTTTTACGGCTGTCATAGCCCGGCGCAGCAGATCCAGAAGGACATTGATGCAATTTTCAATTTCCTTGCCGGCTTCCTCGGAAAAGCTCATGCCATCGCCCTGGATTTTTATCCAGATGCTGTCGATATCCTGACACCGGTCGGCGATACGTTCGATATTGTTGGTTACATACAGAAGTCCTGCTGTTTGTTCAGACTGAAGCTCTGTCAGATTACCGCTGGAAAACAATTTGGTGATATAGTCCGTGATTTCTTCCTGCAGGTGCTGGACGATATCCAGCTGGTTTTTGAATTTTTCATATGCAGCTGAGGTCTTTTTCTGATTCAGAGAACCTTTCAGGCTGTTCAGCATATGTACGGCAAATCCTGTCAGATTTTCCAGTTCCTGAGATACCAGATACATAGCAGCCACCGGCTGATCAATTACCTTGTTATCCAGATATTTCGGTTCATAAACCACACCGGTATTCTTATCTCTTCCACGGATAATCGTGGTAACAATCTTCACCATGAGCGGGATCAGCGGCAGCCATACCAGTGTACAGACCACGTTGAATGTCGTATGTGCATTGGCAATCTGGCGGGAGATCACATCGATCTCATTTCCTTTTGGAGAGATATAACGTACAAATTGTGCAAACCACGGAATGATCCAGATAAATACGCAGGTACCCGTGATATTGAAAAAGCTGTGTGCAATTGCGGTACGTTTTGCATCTTTGGACTGTCCGATGGATGCCAGAAGTGCTGTGATCGTCGTACCGATATTATCTCCAAGCAAAATCGGAATCGCTCCTGTCAGTCCGATCACGCTGCTGACACCGTCCGGTCCTGCCTGAGAAGCAAAGCTCTGAAGGACTGCGATCGTTGCAGAGGAACTCTGTACCACCAGAGTCATCACCGCACCGAGGACAACACCCAGCACCGGAACAGAAGATACTTTTCCCATCAGATCTACAAAGATAGGGCTTCCTGCCAGTGGTTTCATAACGCTGCCCATGATCTCGATTCCTTCAAACAAAAGTCCGAAAGAAAAGATAACCATACCAATATTTTTAACCTTTTCTTTTTTCCCTAAGAAGTTCAGCATGAATCCGATGAAGATCAACGGATAAATGTAATCACTGATTTTGAATGCCATCAGCTGGGCAGTCATCGTCGTACCGATATTAGCACCAAAGATAACGGAAATCGCCTGTGGCAGACTCATCAGTCCGGCGCTTACAAAGCCGATGACCATAACGGTAGTTGCCGAACTACTCTGTAACACAGCCGTAACCAGGGCTCCGGCCAGCGCTCCCATGATCGGATTCTTCGTGAGAAATTCCAGAATCTTCTTCATCTTTTCTCCGGCTGCCTTTTGCAGCGCATCACTCATACTGTTCATTCCATAAAGGAACAGCGCCAACCCACCAATCAGCCCAAATACTACTTTTACATTTTCATTCATTTTGTGTTCTCCCTTTTCCGGCAGCTGTCTGCTGCTCGATTCTTGAAATCATCTGTAAAATCTCTGTTATGAATCTGTATAATTCATTTACGGTTTACAGTATAGTGGGAGAACGCATATGGCTCTATCATGGTATTGTATGATTTTCGTTAAATCTGTGTAAAGCTGGTAGTTAGTTCTTGTTAACTCCAGTTAAAAAGGTCAGGCGCATCTGATTCCAGACAGCATCGCCGTGGACAGATTTGTCTGTTACTCCTTCATTTTGGAAACCGAATTTTGCATAATAATGGATCAATGCATCTTTGCAGGTCAGCACCAGACCCTTCCTTCCCTGTTTTCTGGCATCTTCAATCGCCCGCTCCAGCAGTTCTCCTGCCAGCCCGCGTCTTCGATAAGCTGGGATTGTATTCACCCCGAAAATCATCTGCCAGGCACCGCTTTCGTCGTGCATGGAAGCTTTTTCATACATTTCATCCGTCAGATCCGGTTCGTTGGTGACAAAACCGTCGACGAACGCAACCAGTTTGTTGTCATTTTGCTCGTCGAACATCAGCCAGAAATGGTTGGCGTAATGAATAAGGCGGTCGGCGAATTCCTCTTTTGTGGCGGCTTCGGCCGGTGGGAAGCACTCGGACTCTACGGCAGCGATCTGTGGCAGATCATCTATGGTTGCAGTTCTGATTATCATGATATTGTATCCTCCAATTTATTATCTATTAACTTTTTTCTTTCCATTTCGCAGCTGATATCATTTTCGGGTATAGTCTGCGTGGTTATGCATGATATTTTCAAAGAGCCATCCGACCAGCAGACATTTGTTACTCTATCCCAACACCGAAAATGCCATAACCGCAACTCCCAGCACCACCAGGATCACTCCTGTAGCACGGTTCAGAGTCTTTGGCGTTGCTTTATTGGCAAATACGGCTGCGATTCTTGCCCAGAGGAAGGTAAAGACCACACACAGGATCCATACTGTCCAGTCTGGTGTGCCGCCGATGGCAAAGTGGGATACGGCTCCGGTGAGGGCGGTGAAGGTCATGATAAATACACTGGTTCCCACGGCTGTTTTCAATTCATATCCGAGAACGGATGTCAGGATCAGAAGCATCATCATACCGCCACCGGCACCGATAAATCCGCAGATAAAGCCGATCATCACTCCGCAGATCACAGACTGAATCGCACGTTTTTTCGCAGACACCTGTGCCATGGCTTCTTTCGTAGTCATGACCGGGCGAAGGATGAATTTGATACCGAGCAGGAAGGTCATGAAGACGGAGAAATTTCCCATCGTTGTGGACGGTACCAGGCTGGAAACGTAACTTCCCACTATGGTAAACAACAACACGGTAACCATCATGATCAGACCATTTTTTATATCAAGATTCTTATTCTTCCCATAAGTATATGCGGATACGGCACTTGCCAGCACATCCGAGGACAATGCGATTCCCACTGCCATGTAGGGATCCATTCCCAAGAATGTGATCAGCATCGGGCTGATGACTGCCGCCGCACTCATACCGGCAAATCCGGTCCCGAGACCTGCACCCATACCTGCAAAAAATGTAACAATTACTGTCAGTAAAATACTCATTTCTTTTTGTTCTCCTTTGGATATGTATTCAGATTTTCCTCTGTCTGTTCCATCACCTGTTCAAAAATCTTTCTGGACTCCGAAGGCACACCGGAAAATAAGGTTTCGATAAATGTTTTCTGAATCTCACATCCCTGTCTCCAGACATGCTCCGCTTTCCGGGTACAGATCAGTTCTGTCTTTCTCCGGTCGCCCGGAACCTCCCGGCGTTCGAGATATCCTTCCTGCACCAGCCGTTCCACATGGATGGATACCAGATTCGCCTTGATCCCGCGGATCTTTACAATATCTGCGGCATTTTTATACTGCGGATTATTTTTCAGGAACATCAGGATATCCAGGGATGTCTGCGGGATGCCGGTCTGCTGGCATAACGGTCGACAAAACTGATTGTAAACTTCCAGCAGCTTATGCACATACTCGATGCTTATCATACCTTTCTCACTTCCATTTCATTTTTAGAATGTTCATTTTTGAAGTATTTTAGCATAAAATCCTTCTTACAGCAAGTTTATATTTTCATTGACTCCACAATCTGTCAACAATACATCATAGCAATCATTGCTGTAAAAAAACAGGAATCTGTCGGATATATTCCATACAGATTCCTGCTCATTTACATCATTTCCATTAGTTCTGCCACCGGATCTCGCCCTTCTGGATCAATGGGTATCTTGCCAGTGTGGTTCCGTCCAGATTCTCGCGGTGCATGTCAACTGCAGTAATCTGGTGGTTTTCATAGGTATTATAATAGTAGATTCCTTTCTGTGCGTTCCAGCAGGAGGTATAGATCGTAATCTCATATTTGTCCTCTGCCACCTCACAGCATCCTCTCTGTTGGTCCACCGATCCCAGAATGTGGAAAAACTGGCTGACGCTTTCCGCCTCGGAATCTCCCGATACTGCATGTGCTCTGGTAAATGCCACTTTTGCAAAGCGGGAAGTAGAAGAAAGATCTCCCGGAAGTCCAAGTGCACCCATGCCGCGGCTGTAGGTCTGTAATGGCAACTGCTCGGAAAAATGATTCTCCGGCTGTTTCGGTGACAGATGCATATACTGATTCAATAAAAACATCTGCTGTTCAAATGGCGGATTATTGGTCAGTACACCTGCCGGATTATCATAAACCTTCAGTCCCTCCCGGACACATTCGATGGTGATACACGCATATTTGTCCGCCAGAATCCAGTGCAGCTGTGCCGCCGGAAACTGTGGAGCGAATACGGTTCCCACCAGATTCATCTCCGCCAGCATTTTCTTCGCCTCTTCTACCGATGCGCACTGGGAAAGAATCCATGGAATGAACTCAAACTGAGCCACGTTTTCCCGCCCCTCCTGGATTTCCTGGTAGACAGCGTTTCCTACGAAGTTCAACCCTGCCATTCCAAGTCCTTTTTCATTGACCGCATCGTAATACAGCGGGTAATCATCCGCTACATGTGCCATACCGATGATCGCATAATGATTTTCCAGTTCTTCCATATGGCGAAAATGAAACGGATAATTTCTTGGTGTTACTGTAATCTCATCTCCATAGGAGAATTCATAATCCAGCGTCCTTCCCATATAAAAATCTTTTGTCTTATAAGTAGCTGCTGTACACATTTCCATCTGCTCCTTTTATTCAAAATACTTGCATGGCTGTTCTGTTTTTTCTCATTGTTCTGATACTTTCATAATTTTCTCTGCACTGGAAGGATCCCAGGAAGAAATCTCCAAAACTGCATCCGGAATCTGCTGATCTCCGGAATCCGGATTATGGAACCAGACGCAGGACATTCCTGCTGCTTTTGCCGCCTTTCCTCCATTAGTGGAATCTTCTACTACCATACATGCGGAAGGATCCAGTAACAATGCTTCTGCTGCGGCAAGAAACGTATCCGGTGCTGGCTTTGGATGTGCCATATTTTCTCCACTGATAAAAGCAGAAAAATACTGAGCCAGGTCAAGATCCTTCAACACTTTTTGGATCACATCCTCCGGAGAAGAAGATCCGACTGCCAGCAGATATCCTTCCTGATGTAGTTTTTCCAGAACTTCCCGGATTCCCTCACATTGCGGGAATCCTTCTTTTTCCACGATTTCCTTTTTCTTTTCTTCCATTCTCCGGTTCATCGTCGGATAATCCTCGAAAATATCACCGTAAGCATCCACCATCAGCTGCCGGAAAACTTCTCTGGTAGAACCGATGCACGGTTTGTAAATCTCATAGTTCAGCGTGATTCCGTCCTCTTTCAACACTTCCTGCCAACACCGAAAATGCAACGGTTCCGTATTGACCAGAACACCATCCATATCAAAAATGATCCCTTTTTTCTCAGCCAGTCGATTAGCTACTTTCGTATACGAGGGAACCGGCACACCATACAGTTTTCCCATACGAACCACTTCGTATACCAGTCCGTCGATTTCTGATGGTTTCCCAGCCATTACATCCCTCTGCATAGAAGTAGTTGTTTCCGGTGCAAGATTAGACAAAATATGTAAATTAACATCTACCATGTCTTTTTGAAACGGAACGCCCATAGCATCTGCAAGTGCTGCGATTTCCCGGATCATCGAACAAAACAGTTCCCGCGGAGCGCCCTCTTTCTGAAAATCCCCCGCTACTGCGTTACAGTACAGTCCTGCTGCTCCGATCGGAGACACATAGGAGAATTTTTCAAGTGCTTCTCTGCGAATATTTTCGGATAAAATTCCATCAATAGCACTGTCCGTAAAATCCTGCCGGATCTGTTCCAGTTCCGGTCTCCAGTCTGTCTTTTCCCGAACTCCAAAGACGATCCGCAGAATCTTTCCATGCTGTACTAACACACCCGGTTCTTTGATGTTGGCAGATACATAGATGCATCCGTCTGTTACCAAAAGTTCCGGCAGTTCTTTTTGCAGTTTTGCACCGGTTCCATAGATATTCAGAATCGGAATCACGATCGTATCCGGTTTTGCCACGCGGCGGATAAACGGGACGGTATCTTCCAGTGAATACCCTTTTACACACACCAGGATCACATCCGGTTGTTCCTTGTAGTGTTCCATATCCGTTGCTTTCACAGCAATTGTCTCAGGATTCGGATCCCAGAGACGCTCCAGAGTCAATCCATGCTCTTTCATAGCTTCCAGATGACGGCCACGGGCAATCAGTGTCACATCTTTTCCTGCCTTTGTCATAAAATATCCCATAACTCCGCCGGTTCCTCCGGCTCCTATGATTGCATATTGCATTTGTGTTCTCCTTTTTTCTTTGCATCTGTCACAGATTCTGATAGTATTCAGAACATAATCATAATATTATGTACGAGATAGTTATTATTCACCAAATAACACTTCTCTGTTTGTTCCGTAAAAGATTTCATCATGACCGGACAATTTTTTCAGGATCTCTTCCATCCGATCCCAGTTCTGATCCACGTCAAACTCATAACTGTGTCCCCACAGATAGAAAAGCTGTGGTTCCTCACTGTCAGATGCCAGAAAACGGTCAATCAGATCCATCACATCCGCATCATTATGATGGCAGGTTGGATTCAGTGTCAGCGGCTCTTCCGGAAGTCCAAAATTTCCGGTCCGCTCTATCGTACGGGAATAACGGATACCACAGGCACGCGCAATATCCACTACTGTATCGTTATAAGTACCAAACGGATACGCCATTCCCACAACAGGCTGCCCAAACCGTTCTTCCAGATTTTTCTTGTCTTCCAGAATCTCATTGCGGATCGTCTCTTCATCATATTTGGGAAGATCTGCATGTGTCAGACAATGTGCTGCAATCTCATGTCCCTGATACAGTTCTTTTAAACCTTCAGTGTTCATTCGATGAATCAGAAGCCCCTTGGGATGTTCCCATACATTTGCATAAGACTGCATACCGCTGTTTAAGTTAAAGGTGCCTTTTACACCATAAGTATTCATCATTTCCACCAGACGGCGATCCTGTGTCACACCATCATCGTAACTGAATGTTACTGCTTTTTTCTTTCCATTCCACATAACAATTATCCTCCTTTGACAATTTTCGTGTACCCAGTCATCTGTCGCACTTTTTTTCATATTTATTACTCAAGCACTTTCTCTACCATCTGTGCATCGATCGTTACAGATTGCATATGATTGACTTCAATCTGATACAGAGCATTGGCTGCGATATGCTCTGCGGCCTGTTCCAGATCACGGATACCGCTGGTATTCGCATGTTTCTGAATGATTCTGTCCAACCCCTCATCTGTCAGAATAATTTCATTTTCTTTCAGACTCATTCGCTTCAGTACTTTCGGCAGTGCATATTTTGAGAAAATAATTTTCTTCTCTTCATCTGTATAATCCGGAATGTCGATCACCGCAAAACGGGACATCAGCGGTGCACTGATCTGGGATTTGTCGTTGGCGGTGGCGATCGGATAGACACCTACCGTAGGGATCATACATTCCATATAGTTATCGGTGAATCCCAGGTTATCAAGCAGGGTCAGCAGAACATCCGCCGGGTTTCCGTTTCCTTTGCCGGAGGCTGCTTTGTCCAGCTCGTTGATGATAAATACCAGATTGGACTCTCCTGCCATCGAAAATGCATCCATGATGATACCAGGTTTTGCATTGGCATAGACACGGGAACTTCCGGTCAGCTGTTCCGGATCGTTGATGGAACTCATATCCAGAGTTGTCCACGGCAGTTTCAGGATTCGTGCAACCGCATAGGCAATCTGTGATTTTCCGGTTCCTGCAGGTCCTACCAGAAGCAGACCGTATGCCGGTAAGGTATGGGTACGGTTGATCTGGATGATCGTCTCGATAATTCTCTGTTTTACCTTCTCCATACCGTACAGTTCTTCATCGAGGATTCTTCTCGCTTCCTGCGGGTCGATAGACTCAAAGTAATTGCTCTTCCACTGTACATTCATCATAATCGACAGTGCTCTCTGTGCATGCCGTCTCTCTTCCGGAGATACCTCATGGGATTTTGCAACCGCCAGGTTTCTTCTCGCCCAGAGACGAATATTATCCGGCAGTGTTTTTCCGGCGCAGGTCATAAAATCGGTGATGCTCTGTATACTGGTCAGTTTCATATCATCGCCGATTTCTTCTGCATCCTCATCTTCCTCGATCTCTTCCGGTGCATTGCTTGCCAGAAGACGTTCGATCATAAACTGTAAAAAACCATCCTCCGCCGAAAGTTTGGTGCCGCCACCGAAAGCGATCTCACGGATCTTATAAACGGCATACCCATTTTCTCTGTTCTCACCGGACAGCCGGATATGAATATGATTACCGCCGAGCCATTTTAACAGACTGACAAAACGGGCATCGATCTGCAGGATGTCCGCGGATACGATACCATCTTCCTCCTCAAATTCAAAAGTCGTCTGTTTCGCCGGATTAGAAAAGAATCCGCTGGAATGGTGTTTCCACTGCCGTTTTTTGTTATCCAGCACCAGCATCGGGCGTTCCGGTGTAGCGGTGGATTCGTCGGAGCGGAAGGTTGTATAAGTACAGGTCAACGGTTTGTCTTTATCCGGGGTATTATTAAAATCAAATACTGGCATTGTAATTTCTCCTTTATCACCGTTCCGTTTTTAACTCTCATCACCGGAACAGTTCTTCTGTTTTTTCGATTTCCTTTTTTGTGCAGGCGACCGTTTCATAAATGCAAAAATCTACCGTATTGTTACCTGTCACGTAACTATTCAGTAGCCATTATCCCGCGAGGTGTTTTGGCATAAATATGCCAAAATCCCGAGACATACAAGCAAAAATGCCATCACCGAAGGTGATTTTAATTGCATTTTTGCTCGTAACTGTGAAGGTACTGAACAGTTACCCTGTCACACTTTAACAGTTTACCATGATTTTCCGAAAAAAAAAAGTGAAAACGTTACTAAACCGTTATGATCCGTCCCATCTCCGCTGAAGTTCTGTGGGAAATCGAGATTACCGTTCGGTTTTCCGATACGCGCCGCAGTGCCTGTAAGACTTTCTTTTCCGTCTCCACATCCAGATTTGCCGTGATCTCATCCAGCAACAGAATCGATGGTTCTGCAACTGCTGCCCTGGCGATGGATAACAATTGCCATTGCCCCTGCGAAAAGATCTCCGGGGTACACACGGTATCGTAGCCATTTTCCAGACTGGCGATCGAATCTTCAAGACCAGTCAGTCTTGCTGCCGCCTGCACCTGTTTTTCCGTGATTCTCCGATCATACAGTGTGATCTGCTCACGCACCGTACCCGGCACCATATGGAAGGACTGCTCCACATAGCCAAACAGCGATCTCCTTTCCTCTTCCGGAACTTCTGTAGCAGAAACATTACCGATCCGTATGCTTCCACTCTGCGGCTCATACAGACCAAGCAGCAGCTTCAGGATCGTACTCTTTCCGGCACCGGTACGCCCGGACAATGTGACCTGTTCGCCTTTTTTTACCTCAAAACTCACACCTTCCAGAATCAGATGTTCGTCATAGCCAAAGACTACATTTTCAAAGGATACCGCGGTCTGATCTCCGACATCTGCCGTATGTATCTTATCTGTTGTAACCTGTTTTTTCTGTCCAATGATATCTTTTGCTGTTTTCCGGACACCCTGTCGTTTTCCGTTCGCTCTGTCTGCTTCAGCTGCTTCCAGATTGAAAAACTCATTGATTCTGTGAATACCTGCCATCGCTGACTGGATCGTCTGAATCTCTATACCAAGGCTTTCTACCGGTGTGAAAATCTGGGAAATATAATTGATTACGGCTACTGCTGTTCCGGCAGACATTCCAAAGAATGTCAGAATCTGCTGATTGCCAGATGCAGATAACAGCATCACAACAGCAACCACAACGGCATTCAGAATCAGAATAACCGGTGAGTAAATCGCATCATAGAAGTTCGTTCGTTCCATCGCCCGATAGCTGTCGCTGATATATTTGTCATACCGCTCTTCCATATATTTTTCTTTTCCAAAGCAATGGATCGTCCGAATATTGTGAATCGTCTCCGGCACATGACCCGAGGCACGGCCTACTGCTCTTCGGTTCTCGATCTGTGCGGTCAACATATTTTTCTGTACATGTCTGGTAAACCAGAACAAAAATGGCAATAAAAACAGTAAAACCAACGTCAATCCCTTATTCCGAAACCAGATCACAGCCAGGATACTCAGGATCTCACATGTATCCGCAAACATGCTGATGATTCCGGAAGTAAACAGGTTCTCTACCGTATCCACATCTCCTATAAACCTTGATACCATCGTTCCCGGTTCCTGCTGATTGATCGTATCCGCACTGAGGCTGACAAACTTTTCCATCAGGCGGCTTCGAAGCGCATGCGTGATCTTCTGTCCAAAAACAGTCAGAAGACTCTCGCGCGCCGTATCCATAAAACCTGTCAGGGCAAGCACAACAAAATAGAGGACAAAGAACGAAAACGCTACCGCATGTCCTGCCGTAATACTGTCCACGATTTTTCCAAGAAGAAGCGGCGGGATCAGAGAGGCTCCGATGGCTCCAAGTACCGCGATCAGGATCCCGCTGGACAGCCATTTTTGTTTTTTTACTGTATCGATCAGAATATTTCGTACATTTCCTTTATGCTTCATGACTGTCCTCTCCTTTCTGTGTGGTAAATAATGTCGCATATGCCGAAACTTTCTGTAACAGTTCCTCATGCGTTCCCACGGTCGTTTTTCCCTCGTCCATCCAGATGATCTGATCCATCTGTGGAAACAGATACAGTCGATGTGACAAAAGCAACACGATCGAATCACGGGTCATTGCCTGTACATTAGAAAACACTTCTCTCTCCGTGGATTTATCCAGTGCAGAAAACGGATCATCAAGCACCAGTAACGGCTTTTTATGGCACAGTGTTCTTGCCAGTGCCACACGCTGTGCCTGACCTCCGGAAAGGCGAACCCCACCATTTCCAATCAAGGTATCCTCTCCCTCTTCCATATCAGAAACTTCCCGGTCAATACACACTGCTTTCAGATAGGTTTTCAAATCTTTTTCGTCTCCCAACAACACATTATCTCTGACGCTGTCATGAAACAGCTCCGGATCATGCCCCAGATAGACTACGATACCCTTACGTTCTGCCTCTTCCATCTGCAGCAAATCTTTTCCTGCAAATCGTACCGTTCCCTCATATGGACATTCACATAAAAATAACTTCCCAAGGGTTGATTTTCCACAGGCTACCGGACCGGTCACGCCGATGATCTGCCCCGGTTTTGCTGAAAAAGACACATGTTCCAGCACGCGCTTTCCGTCCGGATAAGCAAATGAGACATCTTTTACTTCCAGATTTCCAGGGCCCCATTCTTTTCCGTCTTCTTCCTCGTTTACCGAGTCAAACAGCGGACGGATACGATTCCAGGAAACCTGCGCTTTATGTACGGCATTGAAGAGTTTTGCCGCACTGGATGATTTTGTAGAAAGCTTCACAAAGCATGCCAGAAACGTGGTAAATGTTGCGATTGACCAGCTGCTCCATCCGCTTCCCAGTATATTTTTCTGACCAAAATACAGAATAAACAATACACTGGTCATAGAAATCACTTTATAAATCGGAGGCATGGCACTGTTCCAGATATTTGCCTTTACCGCGGATGTTTCATAATCGGTAAGATTCTTCTCATAAGCCATCTGCCGGTCTCTCTCACAGCCAAACACCCGGTAAGTGACAGCGTTCTGTGCACGATCAAGAGTCACTGCGCTCAATACTCCGCACTGCTTTTTATATGCTGCTCCGGTTCTCTGGATCATCCGTTTCATCTTCTCCGCTGTAATATATGAAATCGGCGGAAAGATCATACACAGCAGAGCAAGCCGCCAGTCATACCACAAAAGCATGCCTGCATAGGCTGTCAGAGCCACACCGGTATCAAAAATCTCCGTCGTGAATTTACGCATGCCCTCCACACAATCATCTACATCCAGGATGGCTTTTGTCATGATGGTTCCTTCCCCTTCTTCCCGAAGGCTCGCCCTCCCCTTGGTCACAAGAGTGTGATACAGGATCTCTTTCATTCTCCGGTTTACATTATTTGCAAACCTGCGTACATAAAAACGTTTGACATATCTGGATACCTGTACGATCCCGATTGCTGCCACATAACCGATTACAAGAAACAGCATATTGGCAAAAGTTCCGCTGCCTCTCAGAATATCCACCAACATTCCCGTCATCCTTCCCTCAAACCACGGTTCCGCCAGAAGTCCCAGGTTATAGATCAGGCCGGAGATTGTAATTGTAAGAAGAACTTTCCATTCTACCCGAAAATACGAACCGATTTTTTCCGGACAAAACTTCTCATCCTCTCTCTTCTTTTGCAGTTTCTTGTTTTCCATCCCCGTCATTCTCCTCTTTCGCCAAAATCCGTGTAATATTTTCAAATCCTGCCTGTCGTTCTCTTTTTGATTTCCAGTACAACATGTCCAGTGTTTTACAAAAATGCTCCTTTTCCTCCCCTGAGAGATCCTCTAACAGCCATTCATAAAATACAGTTTCGATCGATGTCTTGGAATTTTTCAGGTGTTCCGCTTTTTCTGTCGCATAAAGTAGCTGGCTCCTTCCATCTTCCGGATTCGGTTTTCGAACCAGATATCCTTTATTCTCCAGGCGGGCTACCCGTTTTGCCGCAGCTCCTTTATCCATCTTCAGACTTTCACGCACTTTGGTCTGGGTGATTCCCGGATTATGACGTACCAGATGAATCACATCAAACTCCGCAGTTCCGATTCCCTCTTCTTTCATGGTCTGAACTGTAAATTTTCCTACTTCTCTGGCTATTTTCGTGATCTGCCGTTTTGTATCATCCATAAGAAATACCCCATCCTTTCTTCACTTATACTTTTCTCTTTCTGTTTTTTATAGAATATCTGTCCGTTAGTTGTACTATCAACTATCTGGATGATAGTACAACATTTTGGGCATGTCAAGTCTTGTCTTTCGATTATATAGTGTGTGGTCTTCCTGTAGTTACTGTTCAGACCGTCGCTAATATCTCATGCAGGTACGGACTCAGACATGTTGCTCACATAAAAAAAGAAACCTGACATACTACTGACAGATTTCTTTTTTAATCCTTATGAAGGGGATTCAAATATCTCCCTCTTTATATTTTTTCATTAATTTGGCCAATGCTTTATTTTCTCCTGCAAGAATCAAGATCTCTCCCATACACAGGTTTTCTTCCGGATGGATGTTGACACAAATCGTTTCCCCTTTCTTGATTGCAATAACATTAATTTCATATTTTTTTCGTAGATTCAGTTCTTCCAGATTATGATTGCTCCAACTATCCGGAACCGCAAGTTCTACCATCGAAAAGGAATCTGACAGCATAAAGAAATCCTGAAATCCTCCTGAAATCAGGTTTTTACCAAGACGGATACCCGTTTCGATTTCGGCCATCACTACACGGTCTGCACCGATCTTTTTCAGAATCTTGGCATGCATCTGATTCATCCCTTTGGCGATTACCAGCGGAACACCTGCCTCTTTTGCCTGCAATGTCGCCAGAATACTTGACTCCATATCTTCCGAGATCCCTATGATCACCACATCCATGTTCCTGATTCCCAGCGATTCAAATACACGGCTGTCCGTCACATCTGCCCGTGCAGCATAAGTCACATAATCTGCTATCTCCTGCACCAGTTCCTGGTCTTTATCCACTGCCAGAACCTGTTTTCCTGCCTGTGACAGTGTCTGTGCCACAGCATAACCGAATTTTCCAAGTCCGATTACTGCATATTGTTTGTCCATGATTTTTATTTTCCTTTCTGTTAATCTGTTCTCCCCTATTCTTTTATCCAATCAGAATCCTCTGTTCCGGTCTCTGAATATCCGCATCCACATGTCTTGTTCTGCGCCCAAGGGCTACCGCAAGTGTAATCGGCCCGATTCGTCCCATATACATAATAAGTATGACAATGATTTCCCCTGCTGCCGGGAGCTGTGAAGTCAGAGAACGGGTCAGTCCCACCGTCGCCACCGCCGAAACAACCTCATAGGCACAGTCCAGAAGCGGATGACCACTGACGGCAACCAGAAGGATTGTGGCCGTAAGAGCAGTAGTCAGTGCAAAAAAGAAAATCACCACCGCAGAGCGGATATTTTCTTCCACAACTTTTCTTCCCCATACTACCGTATCATGATTTCCACGGATATAAGAAGTAACCAGCACGATAAGAAGAGCAACCGTAATTGTCTTCACACCACCAGCTGTTCCCATCGGTGAACCGCCGATAAACATCAGAATCATGCTCACCATCGCAGACCCATCCGTAAAATTTTTCTGTGGAATCGTCTCAAATCCGGCTGTTCTTGTTGTTATGGACTGAAAAAAAGCAGCCATCACTTTCTCTCCCGGTTTCAGATCTCCGAGGGATCCTGTATGATTCCAGTCCAACAGGAGGATCAGAAGTGCCCCGCCTGTGATCAGGATTACTGTCGTCGTCAATACCAGTTTTGTATGAAGAGTAAATCCGCGGATAAAATTTTTTCTGGTTCGTTTTCCTTTCAGCAGATCCTGCACATGCTCGATCACTTCCCACCAGACGGGGAAGCCAAGTCCGCTCAAGATAATCAGTCCCATGGTTGTAACATTCATCAGAGGATTGGTTACAAAAGGCGCAAAAGAAGATTCACCTACCAGATCGATTCCTGCATTGCAAAACGCGGATATCGAATGGAAAATACTGTACCCGATTCCTCTCCACAGTCCATAATGAGGAACAAACCAAAAGCTATAACATATTGTTCCTGCAATCTCAACCACCGCTGTTCCGATCAGAAGTCTTCTGACAATTCCCACGCTTCCTTTCAGCACCGGCAGATTATATGTATCCTGAATCAGTTTGCGACTCTGCAGGCTGATTTTTCTTCGCAAAACCAGAAATATCATGATCATACATGCCATGATTCCAAGCCCGCCAAACTGAATCAGCCCCAGAATCACAATTTTTCCAAACACGCTCCAGGTGGTTGCAGTGGGCACGGTCACAAGGCCGGTTACACACACAGATGTAGTCGCCGTAAATAACGCATCAAGCCAATATACGCCCTTTCCACTGGCCGATGAAACCGGCAGACACAAAAGAAGCGTTCCCAGTATGATCACTACACCAAATCCAGTCATCATAATTCTTTCTGCCGGCGTATGCCACTGCCTTTTTTTCTGTTTTTCAGACATCCTTTTTTCTCTTCTTTCCTATATTTTTTCCAAAATATCAACTTTCTGTTTCATTTCTGATATTTTACAACCAATGATTCTTCTTTTAGAATCCGAAATCTGCATAATCCTCCGGCAGAAATCTGTGGTAAATGATATGGCAGCCCTCATCTTTAAAGCAGTAGTAATATGGATCTTCCGAGTCCACAAAGCGGATCATCAGGTCAAATTCTCCGTTGTCCATCGGTTCCATCGCACACTCAGATGTCTGACTGCGGAATAATTCTTTTACTTCATCCAACGTCGTTCCGTGTTTTGTAAGTAACTGTACCAGTGCAAAGATAAATGCATTCTCGTCCCGGTGTTCGTGCACATATTCTGTCGCATTTTCCGACAGGAAGAAGCAGAAACGATCTCCTTTGTGCGATACCTGTACTTCCCCGAATATTTCTTTTGTTGCCTCCGGAAATCCTCCCAGTGACTCCTGCATCGCCTCTGCATCACCTTCGCTTTTAAAAAAATGATGCAGAGAACTCAAAGGATAATACAGCCGGATCGGTTCTTTCATATATCCAAGCTTTGCCTGTTCCTCTGCAATCACATCGATCAGACTGTCCTGCAGTTTTTTATATCCATTTTCGTACATAATTCTATAATCCTTTCTGGCTGGCCCCTTCGACCGCCGGTCGTCGATGGTGTCAGGCACCATTGAATTTTTATGAAATATTTTCACAGCTATGTGAATTATATAATCTCACAGATATTTTCGCAAGCAGAAAGAACATCCTGTACATTTAAAACTGTACAGGATGTTCTCCCTTGCACTTTTATTCTTTATTTCATACTGTCTGGTTATTCTTCCCCTTTGTCTACCTTGCTGGCTCTTGCTTCAATCTCTCTTTCCTGTACATCGCCAGGTGCCTGCTCGTAACGGGCAAATGTATAAGAGAAATCACCGGCTCCACCTGTCATGGAACGAAGTATGGTTGCATATCCGTAAATCTCCAGTTCCGGAACATCTGCTTCTACGATGGTATATCCCTGTTTATCCGGGTTCATACCAAGCACACGGCCACGTCGTTTGTTCAGATCACCCATAACATCACCGGTAAATTTATCCGGTACACGGATCTGCATATTTACGATAGGCTCTAACAGAACCGGCGAAGCTGCCAGGAAACCGTCTTTGAATGCCATCTTTGTTGCAGTCTTGAATGCCATCTCAGAAGAATCTACCGGATGATAAGATCCATCATACAGAACCGCTTTCACACCAGCTACCGGGTATGCTGCCAGAGGACCGGATACTACAGATTCCTGCAGACCTTTTTCTACTGCCGGGAAGTAGTTCTTCGGAACGGCTCCGCCGACAACGATCTGCTCAAATACATATGGTGTATCCAGATCACCGGATGGTTCAAAGGTCATCTTTACATGACCATACTGGCCATGTCCACCGGACTGTTTTTTATATTTTTTATCAATATCTGATTTTTTACGAATGGTCTCACGGAAAGCTACTTTCGGTTTGGAAAGTTCCACATTCACTTTATACTGTTCCTGCAGTTTGCTGACGATCACGTCTATATGCTGGTCACCCATGCCATAAAGAAGAGTCTGACGGTTTGCAGAATCATTGACTACTTTCATTGTCAGATCTTCCTGACACATCTTGGAGAGTGCCTGGGAAATCTTATCCATATCTGCTTTGTTCACTGCTTTGTAGCGTTTGCAGGTATATGGAGTGGAAATCTCCGGTTTGCCGTAGAATACCGGGACAGCTTTTGTTGCCAGAGTATCGCCGGTACGCAGTTCGTTGATCTTGGCTACGGCTCCGATATCGCCTGCATGAAGTTCCGGAACCTCGATCGGTTTGGATCCCTCCATGACATACAGCTTGCCGATCTTCAGTTCTTCTTCTCTTTCTACATTATATAAGGTATCCCCGGACTTGATAACACCGGAACAAACTTTCAACAGTGAATATTTTCCGATAAACGGATCTACGATCGTCTTGAAGACCTGTGCGGATTTCGGCATGGTGAAATCATAGTCAGCTTCGAAAATTTCACTGGTTGATTTTACGATACCGGCGCGTTCTCTCAGATTCGGGCTCGGGAAGTATCCACAAATATCGTCTAACAGGATCTTAACCCCCTGCAGGTTGACCGGAGATCCCATGCATACAGGAACCAGACTTCCATCGCCTACGCACATGGATAATGCTGCAGAAATCTCGGTAACAGAGAATTCCTCACCTGCAAAATAGCGATCCATGAATTCTTCGCTGGTCTCTGCTACAGCTTCCAGTAAGATCTCTCTGTATTTTTCCAGATATTCTTTTGAATATTCCGGAATCTCGCATTCTTCTTTCTTATCTTTTTCAATGTAACGGCGGCCTTTGTTCTTTACAATATTGATATAACCGACAAATTTTCCATCCTCACGAAGCGGCATGTGCAACGGTGCGATCCTTTTGCCATACAGTTCGGTCAGATCTTCTACTACCTGACGGTAGCTGACATCATCCATATCCATCTCTGTTACGAAGAACATACGTGGCAGTCTGTATTTTTCACACAGTTCCCATGCTTTCTGGGTTCCTACCTGTACGCCTGATTTTCCGGAGATCACGATCACTGCTGCATCGGCGGCGGCTACTGCCTCTTCAGCTTCTCCTACAAAATCAAAGAATCCAGGTGTATCTAAAATATTTACTTTTACCTTATCCCATACAACCGGCACGGTAGAAGTACTGATCGAGAATTTTCTCTTGATCTCTTCTTTGTCGTAATCACTGATGGTATTGCCATCTGTCACCTTGCCTAAACGATTTGTAATACCTGAAAGATAAGCCATAGCTTCTGTCAGTGTAGTCTTACCTGCTCCGCCATGACCAAGCAGCACTACATTCCTTATTCGGTCAGTTCTAAAAACGTCCATATGTAATACCTCCCAAAAATTAGTATAGTTATATATTACTAAATTTCTTTGAATATTTCAAGTTATTTATGTAATTTTGACAATTATTTTCTGAACTTTTTTCATTTGCGTTTGTATATTTTATGTTTTTACGATATAAATTGTTTCTTTTTTGTATATTCTATCTTCATTTTGTTAAATTATCTCAAAGAACCCCTTTTTGTACTGTATATATTTTCTTCTTCTCTTTTGATTCTCCCTGTCGTATAATCTCTTGCCTGTGCTTTCTGGCGTTAAAGTTCCATAGTTTAAAGCGCTAAATCATTGACTTTTCCTATCTTGTGCTTTACAATGGTAAAAGTACGCAAAATACACGCGTAATTACTGAGAAAGGATTTTGACAGACAACTATGAGTGATTCACTGAATATAGGATTTATCGGTCTGGGGCTGATCGGCGGATCCATCGCCAAATCTCTGAAACGTTTTCATCCACAGACCAGAATTTTTGCATATACCAGAACGGAAGCTACGCTGGATCTCGCCGTGTCTGAAGGAATTGTTGATGTAAAATGCACGAAAGAAGACGAGGCATTTGCTTCCTGCAATTATATTTTCCTCTGCGCACCGGTTCATGACAACATTTCTTATCTTGAATGGCTGAAAGATCATATGAGCCCGGACTGTATCGTTACGGATGTGGGAAGTGTAAAAGGTGAGATTCATCAGGCGGTTGAGAAACTGGGACTGGATGACCACTTCATCGGCGGACACCCGATGGCCGGTTCTGAAAAAACCGGTTTTGAAAATGCCACCGATATGCTGATCGAAAATGCTTACTATATTCTTACACCAGGTGGTCAGATTGATATTCCCCGTCTGACACAGTTTATGGAACTGATTTCTTCTCTCGGAGCTATTCCACTGGTACTTACTTATGAAGAACACGATTATATCACTGCGGCTGTGAGCCATCTGCCGCATATCATCGCCTCTACACTGGTAAATGCTGTACAGAAAATGGATACACCAGAGGAAAATATGAAACTGATCGCAGCCGGAGGTTTTAAAGATATTACACGTATCGCCTCTTCTTCTCCTGTGATGTGGCAGCAGATCTGTCTGGAAAATCGGTCGATGATTTCAAAAGTACTCGATGAGTATATTCGCCTGATCGTACAGGCAAAATGCTGGGTGGATAATGGTGATGCAGATGAAATCTATAATATGTTTAGTAATTCCAGAGAATACCGCAATTCTCTTCCGGAAGCGAGCAAAGGGGTAATCGAGAAGATTTATGCCTTTTACTGTGATATTTATGACGAAGCCGGTGGTATAGCTACAATTGCCACACTGCTTGCGATGAATTCAATTAGTATTAAAAATATCGGCATCATTCACAACAGAGAATTCGAGGAGGGTGTTCTTCGGATCGAGTTTTATGATGAGGAATCCTGTGTGACGGCACAGGGTGTTTTAAAAGAACGGAATTATACACTTCATGTTCGGTAAGGAGGATGTACATATGGAACTTATGCAGGCAAAAATGCCTCTTCGCGGAGAGGTGAAGATTCCGGGAGACAAGTCGATCTCACACCGCGCTGTGATGTTTGGTGCACTGGCTGACGGTACGACAAGAGTGACGAATTTTTTGCAGGGAGCAGATTGTCTTTCTACGATCTCCTGTTTTCGCAAATTAGGAATCGATATTGAAAATACGCAGGAGGAAATCCGGATTCATGGGAAAGGCCTTCACGGGCTTACTGCTCCGACTGAGATTCTGGATACCGGTAACAGTGGAACCACAACACGACTGATCTCCGGTATTCTCGCCGGTCAGAATTTTACCACAACACTTACCGGTGATGCGTCGATCCAGAGCCGGCCAATGGGAAGGATCATCAAACCACTTTCTATGATGGGTGCTACAGTCGAGAGTCTGAAGGGAAACCAGTGTGCACCGTTACAGATTCAGGGACATCGGCTGACTGCGATCCATTATCAGTCACCGGTAGCTTCTGCGCAGGTGAAATCCTGTGTTCTGCTTGCCGGACTGTATGCAGACGGAATTACTTCGGTTACAGAACCTTATCTTTCGAGAAATCATACGGAACTGATGCTCTCTCACTTCGGCGCACGGGTCACCAGTGAAGGAACAACTGCTTCTATCTCGCCGGATCCGGAACTTCACGGACTGGACATTTCTGTTCCCGGAGATATTTCTTCCGCTGCTTATTTTATTGTGGCTGCTCTTTTGGTGCCGGGATCTGAAGTAATGATCAAAGATGTGGGAATCAATCCTACCCGAGATGGCATTCTTCGTGTATGCAAGGCGATGGGCGCAGATATCACCCTGTTAAATAAACGAACAGCCGCCGGTGAACCGGTTGCGGATCTTCTGGTTCGTCATAGTGAACTTCACGGTACGGTTATCGAGGGTGAACTGATTCCGACGTTGATCGATGAGATTCCGGTTCTGGCGGTTCTGGCAGCTTATGCGAATGGAACTACGGTTATTCGAAATGCGGAGGAACTGAAGGTGAAGGAATCGAACCGACTGGATATTATGGTGAACAGTCTTGGGGCTATGGGCTGTGATATCGAGGGTACCGATGATGGTATGATTATCCGAGGTGGGAAACCGTTACATCATGCTTCTATTGACAGTCATCTGGATCACAGGATCGCGATGTCGTTTGCAGTGGCTGGGTTGGCTTCTGAAGGAGGAGTCGAAGTGCTGCGGGCGGATTGTGTGGATATTTCTTATCCGGAGTTTTATGCGGATCTTGGTAAGCTGATGAAGTAATATTTTTTATTGGCTAGAGGGACGCCGAGAGCTGCGGGAAACCGGGGTGGACAACATGGGCAGGGCAACTTTGAACTAGCCGCCCATAAAGTGTTGTCCACCCCGGTTTCCCGCAGCTCTCGGCTGTTTCCTGGCAAAACAAATTTGAAACAACCGTTAATTTTTCGTCATATCTTTCCAGTTGCACGCAATGACTATTTTTATCGATACCCAGCCCAGCAGGGCAAAAAGATGCCTTTCAAAAGCATTTTGTGGGCGGTTAGGGCGAGTTTTAAGATCCTGTGTTTAGTAAGACTTGGCGATGAGCGGCTCTCCGCGAATCACCTAGTCGCACTTAACACATAGCTTAAAATCGTCCTGCCCGCTGCTTTTGAAAGGCATCTTTTTGCCCTGTTGGGCGTCCGTTTGCAATACTTATTTATAAAAGTCTACCACATCTTCCGGGTCATAGTACACTTTATCCTGCTCTTCTATCGTCGCTTTTCCATCTTTCACATCGATAATCGTTACCGCGCAGTTTGGCGGTACGTGACCTCTCCAGAAGTCGTCTTTCCGGCCGTCAATGTAATAGAGAAAGGCCCGTGTCGAGCAGCCGTGTGCTGCTATTAGAATTGTTTTATTCCGGTAATCCGGGTTGTGGATCAGGTCCTCGTAGAAGGCACCGCAGCGGTCAATCATCTGCTGAATAGATTCGCCGTCTTTCGGTGGCTTGTAACCGAAGGGATCCGTGAAGAACTGTTCAAAATCTTTTGACGGAATCTGAAAATTCTCCCTTCGACAGCAAAGTCCTTCCCATTCTCCAAAACTGATCTCTTCTATTCTCTCATCCGTAAGAATCGGTATATTTCTGTCACCCAGTACCAGTCCGGCGGTCTCGTAAGCCCGCTTTAACGGGCTTGCGATTGCCAGGTCAAAATGTACATCTTTTAATTTTTCACCGGTGATTTTTGCAAGGCGGATACCGTTTTCGTTCAGTTCGATATCCGTTCTTCCCTGCAGCCGTCCCAGAGTATTCCATGAAGTTTCTCCATGACGAATTAGATATATTTTCATCTTTTTTACTTTCTAAGCTGGATTCCCATGCCTTCCAGACCATTCAGGATCTTGTTCATAGCGCCATTGATTTCTGCTTCTTCGAGAGTTTTCTCTTTGGAGCGGAAGGTCAGAGAATAAGCAACGGACTTGAATCCTCTTTCGATCTGATCTCCTTCGTAAATATCAAACAGTTCGAAGTGTTCCAGAATCTTACCGCCTCTCTGAGCGATCATATGTTCGATCTGTCCAACCATGATCTCTTTCGGTACTACCATGGAGATGTCACGGTTTACTGCAGGGAATTTTGCGATTCCTTCGTATTTGCGGTCGAAGGATGCATGTTTTACGACATTCAGGATATCCAGAACTGCCACATATGCGCGCGTTCCGATACCATAAGTATCTGCCACTGCAGGATGCACTTCGCCCAGATAACCCATCACTTCACCTTCGTAGCTGATCAGAGCCTGACGACCCGGATGCAGGAAAGTCATACCGGCTTTCGGATCGTACTCAGTTTTCTTATGCATACCGATCTGATCGAAGAACTCTTCTACTACACCCTTCATATCAAAGAAATCACCGTCTCCGTACATACCCAGAGTGAACATCATACGTTCATCCGGCAGTTCGGTCAGCGGAAGTTCTTTTGGAAGATATACATTGCCCAGTTCGTACAGACGGACATTTTTATTTCTTCTGTTATAGTTTGTTGCCAGAGAAGTCAGCATACCATTCAGAGAAATGGTTCTCATGATACTGAAATCTTCACCCAGCGGGTTGGAAATGGTGATTGCTTTTCTCAGTTCATCTCCTGCCGGAATCTGCAGTTTTTCAAATACCTTCGGGCTTTCAAAAGAATAGCAGTATCCCTGAGAGAATCCACAGTACTCAGCCACATCTCTTGCCACTTCTTCGATCCTCAATTTAAATGGCAGTTTTCCTGTTGTTGCTTCACCACTTGGCAGTGTGGTCGGAATATTGTCATATCCGTAGAAACGGGCAACTTCTTCTGCGATATCTGCAGTACGGAAGATATCATGACGGAAGGTCGGAGCAACAATCTCGTTGGTTGTTTCATCGTAAGCCAGTTCTACCCTGGACAGGTACTCCAGCATATCTTCTTTGGAGATATCAGTTCCCAGAAGGCTGTTGATTTTTTCCGGTTCAAACGGTACTCTTACAGGTTCTTTTTTCTTGGTATATACATCAGCCACACCACCAACAACTTCACCGGCTCCCAGTTCTTCCATCAGCTGGCAGGCACGGTCGATGGCTGCCAGTGCATTGTTCGGATCCAGACCTTTTTCAAATTTTCCGGAAGCATCTGTACGAAGTCCGATTCTCTTTGCAGACAGACGGATATTCGGACCGTCAAAGCATGCTGCTTCAAACAGAACTGTTTTTACATTGTCTGTGATCATAGAATTTTCTCCGCCCATGATACCTGCGATACCGATAGATTTTTCTCCGTCACAGATCATCAGAACGTTTTCATCCATCTGGCGTTCCTGACCGTCAAGAGTAACAAATTTTTCGTCTTTTCCGGCACGGCGTACATGGATCTCATGATTTGCGATCATATCCAGATCATAGGCATGCATCGGCTGACCATATTCTTCCATGACATAGTTTGTGATATCTACCAGGTTGTTGATCGGGCGGATGCCGTTGGCAGCCAGACATCTCTGCATCCATTTCGGGGACGGTCCGATTTTTACATTTTTTACGACTCTTGCGCAGTAACGCGGGCAGAGATCTTTGTCTTCTACGGTTACTTTCACATAATCATTGACATCTTCGTCATTACCGGTAGCTGTTACAACCGGCGGAACAAATTCTTTACGGAAAGTAGCTGCTGCTTCTCTTGCGATCCCCAGTACACCGTAGCAATCTACACGGTTGGAAGTGATCTCATATTCAATCACCGCATCGTTCAGTCCCAGTGCCTCGATCGCACTCGCACCGACCGTGGCGTCTTCCGGGAAAATATAGATTCCGTATTCCGGAGCTTCCGGATACATTTCTCTTGTGGAGCCAAGTTCTTCGATGGAACACATCATACCGTAGGAATCCACACCACGCAATTTTCCGGCTTTGATCTTGATTCCGCCCGGAGTTTTCTTACCGTCGTGTCCACCTGCAACTCTTCCTCCCGGAAGAACAACCGGAACTTTGTCTCCTTCTTTTACATTTGGAGCGCCGGTAACGATCTGTGTTACTTCATTGCCTACATTTACCTGGCAGATGATCAGTTTATCTGCATCCGGATGTTTCTCAATCTTTTCAATCTGTCCAATCACGATGTTTTCCAGATCGGCATCCAGTAATTCATATCCTTCAACTTTAGTTCCGGACAGTGTCATCGCATCTGTATATTCCTGAGCTGTGACGTCCAGATCCGGGACAAACATTTTAATCCATGATAAAGATGTATTCATTCTTTTAATCCTCCTAGAACTGTTTTAAGAATCTGTAGTCATTTTCATACAGAAGGCGCATGTCATCGATCTCGTATTTCAGAAGTGCGATACGCTCCAGACCTACACCAAAAGCAAAACCGGTATATTCTTTCGGATCGATGCCACACATCTCAAGTACATGCGGATGAACCATACCACAGCCAAGGATCTCGATCCAACCGGATCCTTTACAAAAACGACATCCTTTGCCACCGCACTTGAAACAGGATACATCAACCTCTGCACTCGGCTCTGTAAATGGAAAATGATGCGGACGGAATTTTGTTTTTGTTTCCGGTCCGAACAGTTCTTTTGCAAATTCTTCCAGTGTACCTTTCAGGTCAGAGAAAGTAATATGTTTGTCGATTACCAGACCTTCGATCTGATGGAAGGAAGGAGAATGGGTTGCATCTACTTCGTCAGAACGGAATACACGTCCCGGTGCGATCATACGAATCGGCAGTTTCCCTTCTTCCATGGTTCTCGCCTGAACCGGAGAAGTCTGGGAACGAAGCAGAATGCTGTCTGTGATAAAGAAAGTATCCTGTTCGTCACGAGCCGGATGATCTTCCGGAATATTCAGTTTGGTAAAATTGTAATCCGCGTACTCAACTTCCGGTCCTTCCACAACTTCATAACCCATACCGATAAAAATTCTTTCTACTTCTTCCAGTGCAATGGTATTCGGATGACGATGACCAACGTTTGCTTTTTTTGCAGGCAGTGTGACATCGATTACTTCTGCTGCCATCTTTGCTTCCCGCAGTTCTTTCTCCAGACGGGTTTTTGTCTCCTCCATCATAGTTTCAATTTTTGCCCTGGCTTCATTCACCATCTGTCCTACTTTCGGACGATCTTCCGGAGCTACATCCTTCATACTTTTCAGCACAGAAGTAAGCTGTCCTTTTTTACCAAGGAAATTTACTCTTACATCATTCAGTTTGTCCAGGGCGTCTGACTGTTCAATCTTCTCAGAAGCTTCATCCAGAATCGCCTGTAATGTTTCTTTGATACTATTACTCATGGCAGTTCTCCTTTTCTATTTGTTGGGGATAGCACAATGCAACGGGTAAAATACGCTACGCGATTTTTATTCGTTTTCGCAAAAAAAGCCTCGCCCTTCCAGATTACTGGAGGGACGAGGCAATTATATCATCTCGCGGTACCACCCTGATTTCCGATTAAAATATTAACGGACACTCATTAAGACTTAACGCGTCTGTACGTCTTCTCTTACTTGTCTTTCGGAGAAGAAGCTCCAGTGGGAATCTCAATATATATCTGAACTTAAAGGAGCTCGCAGCCGGTGACTCCTTCTCTCTGTAAGAAAATATATATCTACTGACACTTTCTCAGCTTTTTTCTTTCGGCATAAATTATAGTATGGATCCGCTTATCTGTCAAGTTTTATTTCCGCTTTATTCCTACTTCATACCCTCTTTGGTATTTACCCCTGTTACTGTTCCGGTCATTTTCAGTAACTTCTACAATTCCTTCTTTTCTGTCGTTTCCTTGTCTGTCATTTTCTTTTCTTCTGTATCATTTTCCCGGATTCCTTTTAACAGTCCCTGGTACTCGCTGCGAATAAGCTCGCTTGCCATTTGATGCAGCCTGCGAAGGCGTTCTTCAAAATAAGCATTGATTTCCGCCCCGATCAGAACAATATACATACAAAAATATAACCACAAAAGAACCAGAATAATCGTCGTCAGGCTTCCGTACATGTTGGAAAATCCATCGTAATAATCCAGATAGACAGAAAATCCAAGGGAAAACAGTGACCACGCCACCGCCGAGACCACCGCTCCCGGTATCTGACTCCGAAAAGAAGTCTTTCTGTTCGGCAGAAATTTATAGATCATCAGGAAAATCAGTGCCAGTACAACAAGCGAAACTGCTGTACGCATACCAATGACATAGGCAGTGACTTTGGCAAGCGTCGGAATGTACTTTGTAAGAAGTTTCTGAATACTGTTACCGAATACCAGAAGAATCAGGCTGCTGATAACAGCAAGAATAAAGATCAGTGTATACAGAGCAGACCGTATCCTTGTCACCACATAATTTCTCGTCTCTTTTACATGATAAATCGCATTGACCCCATTCGTCAGTCCCTGCAGGCCTTTCCCCGCACTCCAGAGGGTAAAAACCGCACTGATTGGTACAATTGCTGTTGATTTGTCATAGACCTCCTGAATAATACTAAAAAGAAAACTTCGAAAATCTCCCGCATCCGGCATAATCTGCAAAAGAATCTCCACTACCATATCTTTTGTAATAGAGACATACGTTACCAGCGGAAGCAGAAGCATCAAAAAGGGCACAAAGGACATCAAAATAAAGAAGGCTGCCTGTGCGGCAAATGCGCTCACATGATCCTGAGCCATGCGGTTCATGAATCCGGTCATGATTTTTATAAACTTTTTCATTTTGCTTTCCTTTCTGCACAATATCTGGTTTTTACATAATTATTTTTTATCATACTATTTTTTCAGAATTCTTGCAAGTTTTCTATAGTAATATTCTGATAGAAAATCTGCAGAATGTCCCGCCAGCCAAGACCATTTTCTGCAAGATGCTTTGCTCCGTTCTGACTCATCCCCACACCATGCCCATAACCTCCACCGGTAAAGACAAATGTACCCGCTCCCTGTTCTTTCCTAAAATCGACTATAAAACAGGCACTCGGCAGTAATTCCATCGTATCACAGACACTTCCATCATTTCTGCTTACAGACAGCCCTTTTACCGATAAGAATTTTCGGATCGCATATTCGTTTTCAAGTGTTGCGTTTTGATTCTCTCCCTGAATCTCCAGTGTTTTTACTCCTCCACCGGGATTTCTTCCCTGTATGGATAAGCCGGTAAATACACCAAGCTGAGGCCATTTTCTTTCACTGCGTTCTTTCAGCATTTCCCATGGAATGCAGACTTTCCATCGATACCAGACATCTTCTTTTTCATAATCTCCTGCATCCCTCTGCAAAATTCGTTCCCGAAACGACTGTTCTGTCATTTCCGGCTGCAAGGTACCGTTCACCATGGTTTCCACAGCCTTGTGACTCACTGCAATGCTCCTAAGATATGGAGCACTTTTTTTCGCGTTCCATACTTCATCTGTATCGGTGCAACCCCAGGAAGTCGAAAAAAAATATGCTTCAATCGGTTTTCCATCACTGAGTATTATCATCCCCCTGGTAGCATCCACCGCCTGACTGCTTGCCGCCTGTTCGGAAATATTGTTATACACCTGACAGGAAACAGTATCGTCCACATCCGCATCCCACTCTTTCATTCGTTCTTCTCTGATCTGCCGTACTGCATATGTTCGTGCGCAAACTGCCTGTGCACAGAGTGCTTCTGCCGGGGCATCCGCAGGCATCTCACTCGGCACAACTCTTTTCAGATAAGATTCTAGATCAACCTGGTTGATCACTCGAAAACCTTGTTTCTCTCTCGTCACTTCCAGAATACCCTGATATGCCGGCGCGCCCTGACTTCTTCTGACAGAATTCAAAGTCAGTGCCATTGTGTCCGGTGCTTCCACAATAACTGTCTGCCCAGGCTGCATCCGTTCTGACAAACAGAGTTCTGTGCCTGCCTCCTGTTGCACTGTTATATCCCCTTTTACCAAGTAGGGTGCCGGACAGGATATCCTCACATCCGAATGAAGATACTGCTCAGTTCCGTCAACAGAAATCAATACACGAATTATCGACTCTTTTCTTTCCGTATTTTTTTCTTGTTCCATATTTGTCAATGATGTAGTCGGATTATCTATCTCCTCATTTCTTTTCTGCTGTTGTTCCGTTTTTTTTCGAGTGTTCTTTGCTTCTGCCATCTGTTGCTCTGCCTGCAGTTTTTCAAGATACTTTTTTTCTTCCTCCCTCTGTTTTCCTTCCCATATTCCCGGCAGAAACATCACCAGAAAAATTATCACAGCACCTGCAATCGTCCATATCCATCTCCATGGAATATTTTTATATGTTTCACCATTTTTTTCCATATCTCAGTATATGGCATTTTTCTGAAAATTATCCGGCCGGACTTGTTATGTTTTCAGTCAAAATTTGTGACGTTGCTGTTCACCGCTAGAGCGTGTCTGGAAAAGGCTTTTCGTGAGCTGCGAGTCTCAGTTTGTGGGAGATTTTATCCGAATGAGGGCGGCGTAGCGGGCTACGCTGAGGCTTTTTTAACTGTGCAATCGGATTCACAGACAAATGAATGCTACAGTTATTTCGAAAACGATGTACCAGATGCAGAAAGGAATTGCAAGTATGAATATCAATGAATGTTATCAGGCTATGGGCGCGGATTACGAAGAAGTCTTCGGACGTCTCCGCAATGAAAAACTGATCGCCAAATTCGTCGTGAAATTTCCTGACGATCCCAGTTTTTCCCAGCTGAAAAACAGCCTTGCAGAAAAAAATACAAAAGAAGCGTTCCGTGCCGCCCACACTTTAAAAGGTGTCGCACAAAACCTGGGATTCACCCCACTCTATGAAACCGCAGCCGCCATCACCGAAGTCCTCCGCACAGGCAACCTGCCAGACGGTGAAAGTATGATGAATGCGGTTACGAAAGAATATGAGAGAACGATTACTGCGATTGTGCAGTTGGATGCGTAAATAAAAATGCTCCTGATAATTAATCAGGAGCATTTTTATTTACGCGAGCAACGAGTCAAAGTCTGTACTTGCGCGAGACCTTGGCATCTGCTGCAATTACCGTATTCTTTTCTTTATCATCGGTCCGATGATCATTGCAATGATCATTTTTACCAGGTCTGCAGGGATGAATGGGATTACACAGACTGCGAGAGCTGCCTGGAAGGTGTAACCTGCAACTATACAGAACCATACGGTTCCGAAAAGGTAACATACGATGGTTCCGACGATCATACCGATAAGCTGGATCCATGGTTTGCGGCAGTTGTCGATGAGCAGTCCGGCAATGACTGCCATTACGATAAATCCGATGATATATCCACCTGTGGGCCCTGCCAATTTCGCCGGACCACCAGTGAAACCGGAGAATACCGGGAGCCCAACAAGACCGATCAAAAGATAGATCAGATAACTGATGGTTCCTTTTTTCCATCCGAGAAGATACAGGGACAGATAAATCGCCAGATTGGTGAATGAAATCGGAACCGGCCCGATTGGAATGGACATCGGAGCAAGAATACAGGTGACTGCTGTCATCAGAGCTGTTATGGTTATTTCATAGGTTTTACTGCGGGATATCGTACTGCTTTGTGTCTGATTCATGTTAATACTTCTCCTTCTAAAGTTTGTCAATTATGCTGATTCAATCTCATAAGTAAATCCGGCATCCGTAATCGTTTTCAGAGTATCTTCGATCCCCTGACCACCTTCTGTCAGATAACCTGAAGCAAAGATAGAATCCACTACGCTAAGCAGTTTCTTTTCTTCCCCTTTAAAATATACTTCTCTTCCGGCGGCGCAGCGGATATCTGCTTTTGGCACAAGAAGTCTTGCAAGGCAGAGAACTTTCATGCAGTATTCGGTTGTCAGCATGGAGATATCGGCATCTCCGAGCGGAGTTCCTTTGATCGGCAGGAGGAAATTGATCGGCAGTGCCTCCGGCTGAATCTCACGCAGTTCAAGGAGCATGTCAACTACATCTTCTTTACTTTCACCCATACCGATGATCCCGCCACTGCAGATTTCAAAACCAATTCCCTGAAGCATGCGGATATTCTGTACACGCTGCTCGAAAGTATGTGTACTGCAGATATTATGATAATAAGAACGACTGCTGTTCAGATTATGATTGATCCGGTCCAAACCGGCTTCCCTAAGCATTCTGGCCTGTTTTTCTGTCAGAAAACCGATGGAGCAGCAAAGATGCGTTCCTTGTTCTTTCATCTTCCGGATCCGGCGGGCAAGTTCTTCAATCTCTTTATCCGTAAATTTCATACCACTCAGACCGATACAATGTCCGGATAAATGATACTCATTTACGAAATCATTATCCTGATACAGCTTATCTTTATCTACCCATTTGTACTTATCAATATCTGCGGTAGAACGACATGACTGTGCACAGTAAGCACAATCTTGAGAACAGTTGCCGCTGCGGGCATTGGTAAGAATATGAATACTTACACGATTCCCCTTATATCGATATCGTAAACTCTTCGCGCGATCGATCAGCACATCCAGTTCTTCATCCGGCGTGTTCAATATAGCGATCGCATCCTCCCTGGAAAGAACAGGTGCCTCTTTTTCATAAAATTCGGAATTCATAACATATCCTTTCATTTGTCACGGGCAAAATGCCCTTTCATTTTTCGTACGGATATCACTTTAACACATAAAAGTATTAATTGTCAACTCATTTTGATTTTAAGTTTACATTTCACATGTGTAAATTCAAATATCGAATATTCTTCCCCCTCTGGTGTATCCCTATGTCTCAGTTGGATGTGTAGGATTATGTATGTTGTAGTGTCTTGAAACCCGGACGTGGAAGGAGCAGGTTCTGGGGTGGGGCAACATGGGCAGGGGAACTTTAAGCTAGCCGCTAACTTCGGCTATATTCACGATGCCCAGCTGACCATCGTGAAAGCCTGCATAAGCGTCGGATCTTAAAGCTTCCCCTAACCGCCCATAAAATGTTGCCCCACCCCAGAACCTGCTCCTTCCACTGTTAAATTTCTATTCGACATAAGTAAACTGAAATGACTCAACAACCTCA